>Ga0209039_10000451_pt1 | contig 40135 bp, 28 predicted proteins | sample BogFormECP12_OM1_FD_188238 | JGI IMG/M metagenome (GOLD analysis project Ga0209039, IMG submission 188238) | Bog forest soil microbial communities from Calvert Island, British Columbia, Canada - ECP12_OM1 (SPAdes) (version 2) | ecosystem: Environmental > Aquatic > Freshwater > Wetlands > Bog ...
CCCTTTCCGGGACGAAAAGGGCGAGCAGTTGGTTTTGCCGCGCCCGGTGGTCGTCTCCAAGCTGCGTCGCAAACGGCCTCTTTGCGCCGAAGAATTTACTTACGTGCGCGCGCGCACCAAGCATCCAGCCAAGACCACCATGATCAGCGCGCAGCAGGCCGCTGCTTACTATGACAGCAAGAAATCCGCCGGGGCTTACGCGACCGTTGATGCCTACCTCGCCGATTTGGTCCATATCCTCCGCGATGAAGTGAAAGAGTTGATTCGCCTGGGCTGTACTTACATCCAGATCGACTCGCCGCAATACACCGCGCTCCTGGATCCGGAGCTGCGGCAGGGATATCGCCAGCGCGGCAGCGATCCCGACCGGCTGCTGGATTTGTCAATCGAAATGGACAATGCGGTGATCGGCGATCATCCTGGTATCACCTTCGGCCTGCACCTCTGTCGCGGCAACAACCAGAGCAAGTTCTACGCCGCCGGCGACTACGGCCCGATCACAAAGGTGTTTCGCAATACAAAGTTCCAGAGATTCCTGCTGGAGTACGACGACGAGCGTTCCGGCGGTTTCGAGCCACTGCGCCAGGTGCCGGCCGACCGCACCGTTGTGCTCGGCCTGGTGAGTTCCAAGAAGCCGAACCTGGAAAGCAAGGACGAACTGAAGCAGCGGATTGAGGCCGCCTCCGCCTTTGTTGCGCTGGAGCGGTTGGCTCTCAGTCCGCAGTGCGGTTTCGCCTCCACCATGGAAGGCAATGCCGTCACGGCTGCGGACCAGGAAGCGAAGCTGCGCCTGGTGGCCGAAACGGCGCAAGAAGTGTGGGGCAAGTCCGTCCCATGGGCGCATAGTGCTTGAGGAAATCGGTGGGGTCGAGGCCTGCGCATTGCAACATCCGCCTGCGGGCAGCGGCATTGGGGTTCGGAACGGTGGGGTTGGGTAAGAATCTAATTATGATCTGGCTTAAGCGCAAACCCCTTGAGCAAGGGTGTCTTTGGGTCGTCAAATCGAACGTACGTTCGCTCGCATACAGGAGATCTATGAAATCACGTCGGTTATCTGCCTGCTTGTGTGGCCTGTTCCTGACCTTGGGGTTGGCTCAATATGGTGCAACCCAGGCCACGATCAGCTATGCCGTGCTGAATGGAACCGTGACGGATGAGGAGGGGCGAACCGTTGCCAAGGCCACCGTCACGGTCCGCTCGCTGGACACCAACCAGACCTTCACCGCAGTGTCGAACAACGACGGGTATTACGCCGTGCTCAGCCTGCCGCCAGGGCGCTACGAACTCGCAGTGAGCTACGCGGGTTTCGGGAAATACACGCGCACGGGCGTGGAGTTGGCGGTTGGTCAAACCGCCACCATCAACGTGACTCTCAAGGTGGCTGGGACCAGGGAAGAGGTTGTCGTTAGCACCGAGGCCCCCGCCGTGGAGACGACCCGCTCCGAGGTGAGCCAGGTCATCGATACGAAGCAGATCGCGAACCTGCCCATCAGCGGCCGGCTGTTCACCGACTTCGCTCTGCTTACGCCCAGCGTCGCCACCAGCCGAACCGGTCTGGGTTCGACCTTCACCGAGTTCGAGGTCACGCAAATCTCCTTCGGCGGCATGCGCTCGTTCAGCAATGAGATCACGGTGGACGGCGCCGATTTCGTCAACACCATTACCGGGGTGCAGCGCGCCACTCCACCGCAGGATTCCGTGCAGGAATTCCGCGTCGTGAACAACAGTTTTGGAGCGGAATACGGCCGGGCGCTCGGCGGGATCGTGAACATCGTCACCAAGTCTGGCACCAACGAAATTCACGGTTCGGTGTACGACTACCTGCAGAACAGCGCCACCGACGCACGCTCGCTGCTGCAACCGGCGCCGTTACCTCACGCATTGCGAGAGAATCAGTTTGGCGGTACCCTCGGCGGCCCCATCAAGAAGGACAAGACATTCGTCTTCTTGAACTACGAGGCGAAGCGGCGCGGTGCTTCTCCCACCTACGCCCCGGATCTGTACGCGCAAATTGCGCAAATCGATCAGGCCAAGGGCTACCTGGGTCTTTCGCCCGAAGGCTGCAATCTTAAGCCTGCGCAATGCACGGGCTCGCCTTTCTCCTATCTGCAAGGGGTTCTGAAGACGGTTGACAACGACTACGGCTTTGCAAGACTCGATCATCAGATCAACAACAATAATCGCCTCGCGCTGCGCTACGTCGTGGAGGATGCGCGCGACCTGGGAGAACTGATCGGCAACACGGAAGATGGCGGCGGCATCGGTACTCCGAGTGGAGCGCGCAATCTCTTCATCCGCGACCAATCGCTCGTCGGCACGTTGAACTCGGTGCTCAGGCCGAACCTGGTCAATACCGTGCTGGGGCAATACTCAAGACGCCATTACAACTTCCCTGGAGCTACAGGCGAACCGGACCTGAGCGTCGTCAACGACTTGGAGCTGGGACACAACTTCGGCACCTACGACGCGATCTACGAGAGCCGGGCACAATACGCCGACTCCATCTCCTGGGTCAAAGGCAACCACATCGCCAAGTTTGGATTCGACGGAAATTACGTTTGGAGTTACAACAACTATCCAGGGTTCACGCCCGAGCGGTTGCTGTTTCCGAATCTGCCGTGCGCATATCAGTTTGCCGACTTCGTGGCAGGCTTGACCACCGGCACTCCGGGAACACTGAATGGGTCGGCGTGCCCTCTGCCGCCCGGTGCTGACGGCTTGGCATTCATGTATTGGGGGGTCGCCCTGCCCAGAACCGGTTTCACCAACGGCTACGTTCCTCCAGCGCCAACGGGCAGTGGATTCGGCAGCGGATGGCCCAACGCCTTTCCGACGAACCTCTACGGGAACTACGGTTACAGCTTGAACCACGCCTACTGGGGATTTTTTGGACAGGATCAATGGCGAGTCACTCCCAAGCTGACCTTCAATTACGGCCTGCGGTGGGATTTCGAAACCGGCCTCGCGAACACGATTAACTCGGACTTCCGCGGGTTCCAGCCACGCATTGGATTTGCCTACTCACCCGACGCCAAGACGGTAATCCGCGCCGGATTCGGGACATTCTTCGATCGCAACAACCTGACGTTCTTCTTCACCACAGGAAACCAGAAGACGCTTCCCGGCTACCTGTGCAATCCGCCGAGTGCAGATCCGAATTGCGCGCCATCCGGACTAACGCCGGTGAAGGCGCCGATGATCAATGATACGGCAGCCAGCGGCGGCTGGGGACTTGGCGCTCTTCCGGGGTTTCCAGGAACCCCAGCAAATGTGCTGGCGGAGATCGCCACCGGCTTCCTTTCGGGGAGTCCCTACCTGCCGGTAACTTTGACGGGGCCGTGCACACTCACTGCGCCTCCGACCGTAGCACTGGCCGGAGCATGTGGGGTTGGCGCAGGCGGCATCCAGCGCAACGCCAGACTCCCGTATGCCGAGCAAGCCAGCCTCCAGATTGACCGCCAACTCGGCAAAGGGCTCTCGATTCAAGCCGGGTATCTGTTCGTGGCGGCGCACAAGCTGGTCCGAGGCAATAACATCAACGTCCCCTGCCCTCTCGGTACCAGCAAATCCTCCAATCCTGCGGATGCCCAGGGATTGCTCGACCCCAGCGGCACACTCACGCCTTGCCAGGGAACACCCGCGCTCGGGCCGTTCGGGTTGGGCCCGTTTTTCGGGAGCTTGGCAAACCCTTCCGGATTGGAATTCGGAGTGCCGGGCATACCGGGCACTTCCACTCTGAGTGCCGGCCTTCTCGACTACAACAACGACGTTGCTAACGCCGCCTACCACGGCCTGACCTTGACCGTGATGGAGCGCGTGAAGTATTTCCGGATGACCGCCAACTACACCTATTCCCATACCATCGACAACGGCAATTTCACGACCTTTATCAACCTGCCACCCAACCAGTTCGACTACGCTTCGGAGCGGGCCAACTCCAACCAGGATCTTCGTCACAACCTGGTAACGAACTTCACCGCGACCGCGCCCGAGCACAGTTTTCTCCGCAACTTCGAACTCAGCAGCATTATCAACCTGCAGTCCGGCCGGCCCTTTACTTTGTACGTCGGCCAAAATACGTTTGGCGACGTTGCTGGCCTGAGCACGGATCGTGTCGGCGGCGCACCCGTCACCGGGAACTGTTCTTCCGTTTCGAACTGCTCGACGACCGTCGGCAGAAACACCTACACCGGCGCCCCGCTGTATTCCTGGGACTTGCGCCTGTCGCGGAGTTTCCGGGTGAGCGAGGGCAAAAGGCTCGACTTTGGTGTCGACGCTTTCAACCTCCTCAACCATCCCAACGTGGATGAAGTGACTTCGGTTTACGGCTCCCCGGCCTTCTGCGGGGCCACGCCCGCTATACCCAGGCACTACAACGACGCAACGACGCTGGCCATTCAGCAGAGCGCTGCGTCGGTGTCTTGCGCCACGCAGCAGGCAGCCGGGAACCCGGGCGTCTGGGTTGGTGACGGGCTCTTGCCGGTCGGGATAGGTGTGCCGATCCCGGGCCAGTCCAGCACTTTTCCGAATCCCACTTTCGGCAAGCCGAGAACTATGTTCAACCCGCGGCAGTTGCAGTTCTCGTTGAAGTTTTCGTTTTGAAGGGGAACGCTGGCCGTCCGATCCTGAGCGGCTGGCGTGGCTGTCGTTTTAAGAAGCTATCTCATAAATCGCGTTGGGAAGGGCACGGCTTCAGCCGCGCCACCCAGAACCAATAACGACGAGGGCTTTAGCCCCGGAGGGATGCGAACTTTACTCCTTCAGTTCATTATGAGATGGCTTCTATTTTAGTTTTCTATTTCAAGCACGGTCGCGCGAGGATGGCATGGCGAAACAGAACCCTCGCGGACCACAGGAGGCGTCTATGAGCATGCGCTATTTCGGTTGCCTGGTTGCGCTGGTCTTCGCAGGTGTGGCCCTGGCCACGGCACAGGAAGCAAAGACTCAAGTCAAGCATCAAGAGGCGCCGCTGACCTCTCCCGTATCCGGCAAGGAAATGTTCCTGAGTTACTGCGCCTCCTGCCACGGCAAGGACGCGAAAGGCGATGGCCCGGCTGCCACCTCGCTCAAAGTTTTGCCCGCCGATTTGACGGGCCTGGCCAAGCGCAATGGCGGAAAGTATCCTTCGGACAAGGTGACCAGCATTTTGCGCGGGCAAACCAATCTGGTACCTCACGGCGATCAGGAAATGCCCGTGTGGGGCCCGGTGTTCTGGCGCATGAGTGGAGGCCACGAGGAGCTGGTGCAGCAACGCATCGCGAATCTGAATCGCTACCTGGAATCGCTGCAGGTGAAGTAGTCCCGCCGCCGGATCGTGTGGAAGCGGGGCTCTGCCCCGCTTGGACGGGGCGAAGCCCCGTCCCCACACAAGCAGGATCGGGACCCGAATGCACACCTTCGTGAAGCCGTCCTAGCCCTCCCATTTCCAATCCCGGAAGCGCCGCCTCAGTTCTGCTTTCAGTAGTTTCCCCGTGGACGTATGCGGCAGCTCCTCCACAAAAACAAATGCATCCGGCAACTGCCACTTTGCGAACTTCGGCGACAGGAATTCGCGCAGCGCTTCCGGAGACAACGTCGCACCTTCATGCGCCACGATCACGGCCACGGGCCGCTCCTGCCACTTCGGATGGGCCACTGCGATCACCGCCGCTTCGCGAATGTCCGGATGTGCAATAAGAGCATTCTCCAGGTCCACGGAACTGATCCACTCGCCGCCCGACTTAATCAGGTCTTTTGTCCGGTCCACGATTCTCAGATAGCCTTCGTCGTTAACCGTACCGACATCGCTGGTGCGGAACCATCCGTCTTCGGTCCATTTGTCCTTTTCCTCCGGCAGGTTGTAGTAGCTGGCGGCTACCCAGGGCCCGCGCAGTTGCACTTCTCCCATGGTTTCTCCGTCCCACGAAACTTCGCCCTGCTCGTTGACGACTCTTCTTTCCACGAACGGAACCGGGATTCCGGCCTGCGCCTTGATTTCGCATTTCATTTTCTCGGGCCAATTCTTCATGTGCGCTTTGAGTTGGCTGGTCGTCGCTTGTGGACTGCTCTCGGTCAGCCCCCAGCCTTGTTCCAGGTTCCATCCATGCTGCCGCAGTCTCTGCACGAGCGCGAGGGATGGCGCCGCGCCGCCCACGAGAACTCGCATGGGCGGCAGTTTCCATCTGCCGGGATTGTGATCCAGGCATTCCAGAACGCTGTGCCAGACCGTGGGTACGCCCGCGGCAACGGTGACACTCTCCTTTTCGCAAAGCTCCAACAGGCTCTCCGCCTTGAGGTGCGGACCGGGCAGAACCTGTTTCGCTCCCACCAGCGTTGCGGCATAGGACAGCCCCCAGCCGTTGACGTGAAACATGGAAACAATCGGCAACACGGTGTCGGCGTTACAGATGCCGAAGTTGTCCACGGTGGTGAGCAGAAACGAGTGCAGCATCACGGACCGGTGCGTGTACACGACTCCCTTCGGAACACCCGTCGTGCCCGAGGTGTAACACATGCACGCGGCTTCGTTTTCGTCGAGGTCGGGATAACGGAAACTGCCGGAAGCAGTGCTCAGGAAATCCTCATAGTCATCGAAATGGCCTTCGAGCCCCGATGCGGCGCCGCGGCCCGACCAGCCGACCACGATGACGCGCTCAAATTGGACCAAGTCTCGAAGCTTTTCATACAAGGGGAGCAGAACGTCGTCGACGATCAGGAAACGGTCCCGCGCGTGATTGGCGATGTAAGCGATCTCTGACGGCGCCAGCCTCAGGTTCAGCGTGTGCAATACACCGCCCGAGATCGGGATGCCAAAGTAGGCTTCCAGATGCGCGTGATGGTTCCACATCAGTGTCGCCACACGATCGCCGCGCTCCAGACCCGCTCTTTGCAGGGCTTCCGCCAGCGCGCGCGCTCGCCGGTGCAGGTCGGCATAGGTGTAACGGTGGAGCGCATGATCTGGCCGCCGGGAAACGATTTCAGCATTCGAAAAGAATTTTCCCGCGCGCTCCAGACTGTGAGAGAGCGTCAGCGGATAGTGCATCATGGTTCCTTGCATGGGAGTCCTTCTAAAATCATTAAAGTAGAGACGCGGCTTGCCGCGTCTCCGCCTGCAGTGAGACGGGGCAAGCCCCGTCTCTACGGATAAAACATCAGTCAGGGCTAAGCGCGTCTGGGAGCCAAAACTTCTGCAGCCGGTTATAGGTTCTTGCCACAGAATAAGGATGATGCGTAAGATGAAGCGGCATAACGAACGTTCGCTCGAACAATATATGAGCCCAACATCGCCTCTGCCTGGCTCCGCCGCTTCCAGTTCTGACAGCCGCTACGACCGCCAACTGGCAAAAATCCTATCTTTCTCTCGGTCATGGACCTGATCCGCGAACGTCTAAGAGACGAAAGCGATCCCGAGCAACGCATTCGGGTTTTCCTCCTCGCGCATCTCGAATACTTCCTCGCCAATCCGAAATCGATGAAGGTGCTCTCGCACGAAGACAATGTGCTCAGTGCAGAACTCGGCGCGGACATCGCTCGCCTCAAGCGGCAGTACTACCGCTGTGGCGCGGACCTGGTCGATGCGCTGAAGGCTGCCAAAGGCCTGCAGTTCAACTCCAGCGTGGCTGTCCTTTCGCTCTTCGGAATGATGAACTGGATCTGCACCTGGTACAACCCGCAGGGCGACGGCGATGCGACAGTCCTGGCCCGCGAAATTGGAGATGTATTCCTGGGCGGGATTTGCACCACCTCGACTCCCCGGCCAGCCGATGCCCAGCCCCTAAAGGGGCATCCGATTTCGAAGGACTTACGGCATCGCTAAAGCGATGCCCTGATACGAAACCCGAATTGCTCCGTACCGTGTTAGTTGACGGCAGAAGTGTTCTCGACCAGCAAGGCGATGCCTTGTCCACCTCCGATGCAGGCCGAGGCCACGCCGTAGCGCGCGCTCGAGCGCTTCAACTCCCGCGCTACCGTGATCGCCAGCCGGACTCCCGTGGCTCCGAGCGGATGCCCGATGGCGATTGCGCCTCCGTTGACGTTGAGCTGGTTGCGGTCCAGGCCAAGCTCGCGCTGGCAGGCGAGAACCTGCGCGCCGAAGGCCTCGTTGATTTCGAAACGCTCGATTTGCTCCAGGCTCAGGCCCGCCAAGTCCAGCAGAGCTTGAATGGCCGGCACCGGCGCGATGCCCATGATCTCGGGACGAACGCCAACCACGGCCCCGGCCACCACTCGCGCCAAAGGGTCTTTCTTGTGCCGCTTCAGATAGGCGCTGGAAGCCACCAGCGTCGCCGCCGCTCCGTCCACGATTCCAGAGCTGTTTCCCCCGGTCTGCACTCCGCCAAATGCTGGCTTGAGCTTGGAGAGAACTTCCAGCGACGAGGGCCGGATATGAGTATCCTCACTCAACTTCTCGACAGCGCGTGGCAGCCTGATTCCACGCGATGAATACCCAGGAAGCTCGAAGGCCTCACTCACCAGCGGCGCGATCTCGCCGCTCAGGAAGCAGCTCTTTTGTGCCGCAAGTGCCCGCGCGAAGCTCTCGACCGCAAATTCGTCCACATCTCCGCGAGTGATCGCATACTGTTTCGCCAACTTCTCGGCGGTTCCGCCCATGGTTTCATTCGGACAGGGATCGAGGAGCGCCTCCCACAGGAAATCTCTGAACTCCACCTCGCCCATGCGGAATCCGCCGCGGTGAGTGTAGGCGGCAATCGGGTTGCGTGACATGGACTCCGTTCCCACGACCAGCGCCAAGTCGGCCTTCGCCAGCTTGATATTGTCGGCGGCCTGAAGAATGGCTTCCATGCCGGTGCCGCAAACTCGTTGCACCAGGTGCGCGGGCACCTCGATTGGGACTCCAGAGTAGAGCCCGATGTGCCGGGGCAGCATGTAAGCATCGAACGAGGCCTGGGCCATGTTTCCGGCCACAACTATGTCCACATCGGCCGGCTGCACACTGCTTCGCCGGAAGATCTCGCGAGCCGCCTTGATCCCGAGGTCGATGGGAGACACCAGCCCAAGAGCCGTGTTGTACTCCACGAAGGGAGTGCGCACGCCATCGAGCAAGAAGACGTCGTCGTAACGCGAAAGCAGGGCTTTGTCGCCAGAACTCATAACGATGCTTTGCTGTCCCGGATTTCCTGGCCTGCGACGACGAGGCGCGGCAGGGGCGAATTCACCGGGGCGCCCGGCACTGTCGTCTCCACGGGGTGGCAAGACGTTTCACGCTTTTGCGGGCGGGCACTGGTCAAACCATATCGGGCCCGATGCCTGGTTCCCCACGCCGACATCAGCTTTAGAATCGGCTTCAGGCTTTCTCCATGACGAGTGAGTGAGTACTCTACGCGCGGCGGCACCTCGGCATACACTTGCCGGTGAACAATTCCGTCGCGCTCCAATTCCCTCAGGTGCTGGGTCAGCATCTTCTTGGTCAGCCCGGGGATGAGCCTTTGCAGTTCGCAGAACCGGCGGGTTCGGCCTTCGAGGTGGAACAGGAGCGACGGTTTCCACTTTCCGCCAATGATGGAAGCCGTCAACTTTACCGGGCAATTAGAGTGATTCATCGGATAGTCCCCAGGCAGGTATCAGGTTACCGAAACGTGCCTACTAGCGTAATAGTTACTTTTGCCTAAAATTAGCCCTTGGTCCCCAAAGGATACCTGATTCGGCGTCGACTTGGAAGTAGTTGTATCGGGGTCCATCGCGGGGACGATTCCAGCGCGAGGCCACATACAGAATGAGCGACAAAAAGCCAGTGGTGATCTATGGCGCGAATGGTTTTTCTGGCCGCTTGATAGCGGAATTTCTTCGTGAATACAACGTGCCGTTCATTGCCGCCGGCCGCAGCCGCGCACGGCTTGAAAACGTGATGAAGCACGTGCCCGGCATCGAAACCGCCAACTATGAAATCGTTGAGACCGAAGGCTCGGTCGAAGAGCTCACGCAGGTTTTTGCCGGCGCGAAAGTGGTCTGCAATACAGCCGGGCCTTTCATCTACAACGGCCCGCGTGTGATCGAAGCTGCGCTGAATGCGGGCTGTCATTATCTGGACATTAGCGGGGAACAGGCTTGGCTGCGCGAAGTGGCGGGCAAATGGAGCGCTAAGTTTGCCGAGCGCGGTTTGCTCTCGGCTCCCGCCACCGCATTCATGTCGGCGGTGAGCGACGCGGCGATTCGGATGTGCCTGGAGAGCAACCGCGGCATTGACACGCTGGAAGTGCTCACCATGTTCAAAGGCAACCCGACCTTCGGCTCGACCCAGACGATCTTCGCCGTCATTCAAACCGACGCTTACTACCTGGAGCAGAACGCGTACAAACCCTGGCCCCGCGCCACCCGCTATGACGTCGTCATACCCGGCAGCGTCCAAACTCAGCTCGCTCTGGCGTGGGGAGGTTTCCCCCATCCGGTCTGGTACAAGGATCATCCCCAGATAGCCAATGTGCGATCGTTTGGCGGACTGCTCGACCGGCAGATTATGGAAGGCGTGGCGGCGACGGAGAAACTGTTCGAGGAGCAGATCCGTCCACTGCCCCCCGCCGAACAGGAACGAAAGCTCGGTGAGATGGCGAGTTCGGTGCAGGGTGGTACACCGCCGCGGGAAAATCCGCGTGAGCATCGCACGATTGATGTGATCGCTGGCCGTGGCAGCACAGATTCCGTACAGTGTGTGGTATTCGGCACATGCTGCTATCGCCAGACCGCACTGATTCAGGCGTTCGCGGCCCACAACCTGGTACACGCGGCCCCGCGCAAGGTGGGCTTCGCGTCAGCGGCGGAAGCCTTTGGCCATCGCGAAATCCTCAGCGTTTTGGAAACGCACGGTCTTTCCAAGGCGAAGCTGTCGTCTTAGTTGTTAAGCAGGTGCAGGCCTGTAGAGACGGGGCTTGCCCCGTCTAGCCGGGCTGCGGAAGAACGAGCGACTCGTATCAGAGTATCGCTTTAGCGATACCGCAACTTTTATGAAATCAACCGCCCCTTTAGGGGCTGTTGGACGCCAGGCATTCATAGGGGACCATGCGAGCCATCGACTATTTGGATAAGAGCGCGGATCTCCACCCCGACCGGATCGCGATCCTCGATGGGGACGCTCGCTATTCCTACGCTGAAACGCGCACCTTCAGCGAGCGCATCGCTCGCGGGATGTGGGCCTGCGGCGTCGAGCGGGAACAGCGCGCCGCCATCTACTCCCACAACCACGCAGCGGTTCTGTTCTGCATGTTGGGCATCCTGCGCGCCGGGGCCGCATGGGTCCCGATCAACTTTCGCAATGCCGCCGACGCCAACGTGGATTTCCTGAACTACTCCGAAACGGCTTGGCTTTTCTATCACAGTCGCTTCCGGGAGCAGGTCGAAGAGATCCGCAAACGTGTTCCCTCCCTGCAGCATCTGATTTGTATCGACGGCCCGGACGGCGAACACCCTTCACTCGCAAACTTCATGGAACTGGGAAACGCATGCCATGACAATGACAATGATCGCGAGTGGGCCGATCCCCACGGAAATCTCGATCAGATGATGGGCCTCGTTCCCACCGGTGGGACGACCGGCCCGGCGCGCGGTGTCCGCGTCACCAACCTGGCTTGGGGCGCGATGACCGAGATGGCAATTCACTATTGGAGAGGCGACGCCGAAAATCCTGTCTGTCTCTGCACCGCTCCTCTCTCGCACGCCGCCGGCGTCGTCGCCTTCACGATGTTCGCTCTGGGCGGGACTAATGTCGTCTTGTCCGGATTCGACGCATCGCAGGTGTTGCACGCGATTGAGCGGTATCGCGTAACGCACCTGTTCCTTCCTCCTACGGCGTTTTACGCACTACTCGCCCATCCGGACGTGAGCCGGTTCAATTACTCCAGTCTGCGCGTTTTTTTGCTGGCGGGTTCTCCCGTCTCGCCTGACAAACTCAAGCAAGGGGTGGAAGTCTTCGGCCCTTGCATGTGCCAGTCCTATGGACAGACCGAAGCTCCCATGCTCCTCACCTTTCTCGATGCGCGTACCGTGGCTGCGGCCGCGGCCGGCGATCATCCGGAACGGCTGCGCAGTTGCGGAACGCCGACGGCGTCGGTTCGTCTCGCCATCATGGACGATGCCGGCCGCATCCTTCCTCCTCACCAGCCCGGAGAAATCGTAGCCCGCGGCACGCTCGTCACCGCCGGCTACCACAACCTGCCGCAAGTCACCGCCGAAATCCGCAGCCACGGCTGGCATCACACCGGCGATGTCGGATACATCGACGAACATGGCTACGTGTATATCGTGGACCGCAAGAAAGACATGATTATCAGCGGCGGTTTTAACGTCTATTGCGCGGAGGTCGAGGCCGGCATCATGGCCCTGCCGCAGGTTCAGGAGTGCGCCGTCATTGGCGTGCCCGACGACAAGTGGGGAGAGGCGGTCAAGGCCTTCGTCATTGTGAAACCCGGTGAATCCCTCACGGAGGGCGAGGTGATCGCTCACGGCAAGGCAAAACTGGGCGGCGTGAAGTCTCCCAAGTCGGTGGAATTCGTGGCAGAAATTCCCAAGACTCCAGCCGGAAAGTTCGATCGCAAAGCCATGCGCAAACAGTTTTGGGCAACCGTGGACCGCGAAGTCCATTGACGCGGCCAGCAGACTAGAGTTGGTGTTCTAAATGGGTCCGGGTAGGGCACGGCTTCAGCCGTGCCGCCCAGAGCGAATAGAGACACGGGCTTTAGCCCCTGAGGGAGACGGCGGTACTCCTTCGGTTCATTATGATATGCCTTCGAGTTCTCATTCCATCGGAAGGCCGACGTAATTTTCCGCGAGGGTCTTGGCTGCTGCTCGCGAACTGGTCACGTAATCCAGTTCGGCGAGTTGGCGGCGATGGTCGAAGGGATTCTCGTCCGGGAAGCGATGGAGCATGGAAGTCATCCACCACGAGAACCGTTGCACTTTCCAAACGCGCCGCAAGCAGACGTCAGAGTAGGTGTCGAGCAGGTCGCGACGTCCCGTGGCATAAAAATGCTTGAGGGCGCGCGCCAGTATCCGAACATCGGCAACCGCCAGGTTCAATCCCTTGGCTCCAGTCGGCGGAACGATGTGCGCCGAGTCTCCAGCTAACAAGAGGTTGCCGTATTGCATGGGTTCGACCACGAAACTACGCATGCCCGTTACGCCCTTTTGCAGAATCTGTCCTTCGGTGAGTTTCCATCCGTTCGAAGCGAGACGGATCTGAAGTTCCTGCCAGATCTTCTCGTCACTCCACGAATCAATGTTTTCATCCGGCTTGCATTGCAGGTACAAGCGGCTGATGTGCGGCGTCCGCATACTGAGCAGGGCAAAGCCGCGATCATGGTAGGTATAGATCAGTTCTTCAGAGGAGGGAGGGGCGTCGGCCAGGATGCCAAGCCATCCGAAGGGATACTCCCGCGCATACTCGGTGAGCACTCCCGACGGAATGCTGGGCCGGCAGATGCCGTGAAAACCGTCGCACCCGGCAATGAAGTCGCAGGTCAATTCATAGGAGTTTCCATCTTTCTGGTATCGGATCTTCGGCGTGGAGCCGTCGAAGTCATGTACGCTGACGTTTTCAACCTCAAAAAAGACCTGGCCTCCGGTCGCTACCCGGGCATTGTTCAGGTCCTTCAGAACCTCGTGCTGAGCGTAAATCGTGATTCCTTTTCCACCGGTGAGATCCTGAAAATCAATACGGTGACCGCGGCCTCCGAAGCGCAACTCGATTCCATGGTGGACCAAGCCTTCGGTTTTCATCCGCTCGCCGACGCCCATTTCTGTGAGCAGGTCAACGGTGCCTTGCTCCAGCACGCCGGCGCGGACGCGTTGCTCTGCATATTGGCGGCTGCGATTCTCGACTACGACGGAGTCAATCCCCTGCAAGTACAACAGGTGAGACAGCACGAGACCCGCAGGCCCCGCGCCGACGATTCCGACCTGTGTGCGTTGTGAAATCGGCACTGGACTGGATACCTGAAGAGGCTGGCCGTTCCGCTGCGCTGCGTCGGACGAATCAGCGCCACGAAGACGCAACTCTAGAACGTAAACTTCGCCGAAAACTGAAGCTGCCGCGGGTTAAACATCGTTCTCGGGGTGCCAAAAAGAGGATTGGGAGCCGGTGCCCCTCCGTTAGTCGCTGCGTTGCAGGACACGGTGCCGTTCTGAATTGCGAGCGAAGCAGCGTCCTTGTAATGCTGTGGCGTTGCCCCGCAAAAGTCGATCGTCCCGCCACCATAAACCGACGTTACTTCGTCCACGTTTGGCCGGTTGAAAACATTGAACGCGTCCACCGCCAACTGCAACTTCTTGTTCTCCCCAAGTCCGAACTGATACGCGAGACGAACGTCGTTCGAGTAGAGAGGGTCACCGCGATACGAATTTCGCGGCGACAGCCCTACGCGATCCGTCACGGGGTTCGTGTCGTTGTTAATGTCGTTGCCTACGAAAATTGTGAAGGGCCTACCCGACTGAAGATTCAGAATATCGCTGAACTCGAAATTCTTGAGAAAAGTCTGGGCCGGTCCGTGGGCCACAACGTTCGCGATGAAGCGATGCCGAACATCCTGTACGGAATTCGCCCTTTCCAGATACCGTTTATACAGATCTTGGGGCGTGCTGACGAACGTGGTGAACGTGCCATCGTCGAAGGTGTGGGAGAGAGTGTAGTTCGCATTGAAGTTGAAGTTCTTGCCCATGCGCCCGGTCAGCGAGACGTTGCCGCCGTGGTACACGGAGACGCCACTGTCGTCCAGGTAATACATCAGACCCGCGTTCGAATACAGCGGTCCGCTAAACGCGTCCCTGCCATCAGGAAGCTTGTTGCCAGGAAAGCCCACCGCCGATGCCGGGGGGCAACTGGTTGCCGAGTTCGTTAGTCCCCCTGGAGGACAGACGTTCAGGTTTTCCGGCCGCACCTGTTTGTGCGAAGCCACGAAGAGATAGCCGACGCTGAGCACCAGTCCTTTGCCCAGTTCCTGGTCGATACCCAGGCTGGCCTGCTCGGAATAAGGGATGCGGCTATTGTGGTCCATGCCGCCGCCGCTGTTGGTGACCAGCGTTCCCGGAGGTCCGGTACTAAAGTTGGCAGGGAATTGACCGTTGAGAATCAAGTTCTTGGCCGCATCGGCAGGCAACGGTGGCGTTGATCCGTCGGGGTATTTTTGGTTTGCGAAGACAATAGGCTGGAAGGGCAGCAGGTTCAGGACCCATGTGGCGGTCGAGTTTCCCGCCCTGACCCACGGTTGCGGCGCGTTGGGAATCACGACCTCCCGCTGCGGATAAGTTACAAACAGGAAGGTCATGTTGTAGTGGTCATCAAAAATTCCGTAGCCAGTGCGGATGACCGTTTTCTTCGTGGGGGAATAAGCTAAGCCGACTCTCGGCTGCCAGCCGCGATAGTCGTGATTGATCATCTGGGTCAGCCCCGTCTCAAAATCCCAGCGCAGGCCGTAATTCAAAGTCAACTTGGGCGTGAGCCGCCACTGGTCTTCCGCGAAACCTCCGATGTAGCCGTGATTGATGGGGACGTTGTAATCCTGGGGATCGACATAGGCGTTCTGCCATGTGGTCGGAACGGGCGGTGGCAAACTGCCCTGCACTATGGGGCCTGTTCCCACCGGAGCGCCCCAGAAAACCGTCGGCACACCATGCAAATTGAAAGCGGGATTCAGGAAAGCAGCACACGGCGGATTCGGGCTCTGCGCTATATTCGCTGTGGGGTCCACATAGTTGGCAAAATCCACCAAACAGTTGAAACCGGGAAAGATGATCCGCATCGGCGTGAATCCGGGCCAGATGGCGAAATCCCAAATGCGATTAACGTCGGCACCGAATCGCCAGTAGTGTTTCCCCTTGATCCATGCGAGGCTGTCGGAAACCTCAAATCGGCTCTCGTCGTTGGCATCAAAAGTTCCAAAATTGTGTCCGAAGAGAAGCGTATTCGGGATATCGAGATTGGGTTGGCCTGTGACCGCGGGAAAGGTATTGTGACGGCGCGAGTACTGCACCAGAGCCGTATTCACCAGTTCCGGCTTGAGCACCGAGTTGAGCGTGCCGACCAGGGATTGATCGCGGATAAGAGAATTGTGTCCGCTGCTGGGGGCTCCGATGCCGCCGCCGTCGAGCGTATCGCCTACCAGCACGTTGAGGTCGCGCGCGTCGAACACTCCGTAGTGAACGGCCAGGCGATTGTTGTTGCTCACTTGATGGTCAAGCCTGACAAAGCCATTGTCATGGTCGAGAGTCTTCAAGGTGCTCAGGTTCTCGGGCGGCAGGTTCAACGCCACCTTGGCGGCATCGATGGTAGCCAGATTGTTGATCAGTGTGGACGGATAAGTGGGCGATTCTCCAAATCGCTGGCCGTCGTAGTTCATGAAGAAAAACGTTCTGTCTTTTAGGAGAGGGCCGCCCAGGGTTGCGCCATACTGACCCCGGCGATACTGGTCATATTGCGGCTCCTGCAGGAGCGACCGGGCGTTTGCCGCCTTGTTGCTCAGATATCCGTACAGGGAGCCGTGCAGGTCGTTCGTCCCGGACTTAGTGACGATGTTCACGATCCCGCCCAGCGCCCGGCCGTATTCGGCTCCGAAACTGTTGTTCACCACGCGGAATTCACTGACTGCTTCCTGGGAGGGCGTCGCGCGTTGCGAGCCCGTGGACAAATTGATGTAATCGGCGCCATCCACGGTCACCGCGTTGCTCAAGTCGCGCATTCCTCCGAAAGAAATGCGGGTGACTTCGGTTTCCGTGAAAGTTGACTGAATGCTCGTCCGTCCAGTTGCGACGCCGGGTGTCAGCAGGGCAAAGTCTACAAATTGGCGTCCGTTTGTGGGCAGGTTATCGATGTGGACGCTATCGATTACCTGGCTGGTTTCCGACCGTGTCGTCTCGACCGGAGGCACTTCGGAAGTGACTTTAACGACCTCGGCAGTACCGGCTACCTGCAAGGTGACATTGATGGTAGCGGTCTGGCCGACCGTCAAGGGGATGCCCGTTTGCACATATTTGGCGAAGCCCTGGCTCTGCACCGTCAATTCGTAGCGGCCGGGGGGAAGATTCGGCACTAGGTAGAAGCCGGGGGCGCTGGAGGAAGCGGTGTAAGTCCGGTTCGTGTCCAAATCGCGCAGTGTCACCGAGGCTCCAGCTACCGTTCGGCCGTTCGCATCCAGGATCGTCCCGTTGAGTTGAGCGAAACTAATCGTGGCTTGTCCAACCGCATGCGGCGCCAGATGCGCAGCCATGACCGCCATCACGCACAGCGTCAACACTCGACGTAGTCTCATCGCTTCTTTTGTCCTCTCTAAGAACCAACCCCTTATCCTGAAACAACTGTCCTCAGGACCGGCGCGGTTAGAAGCCAAACGGGGGATTTTGCCCCCGCCTTCCAAAGCTGAATTCTTCGTGGGATGCAGTAGTCAAAAAAAAGAGCCGCCATCGGAACCCCACTGTCCCGATTGCGGTTTCCTTGTGGGAGGCATTCACTGCCAACGGCGCGAGCATTATTCGAAACCAAGAAAGAGTCCAATACATCTTTGGTCACTGTGTGATACCCCTGGAGTATCACGGCATGAAATTGCTGCCTGAATGAGGCTGGTGCGACAGTCGAGGAATTTCCGGCACGCACAATGCGGCGAAACCGATGGCAATGACGACTCGGCGAGCGGACACGCCCGAGGGTCGACCGCGGAGCGAAAGAAGTTGTTTAAATACTTGGCGCGTATAGAATACATGACCGTGGAACTGCGTCACGCCCGATACTTCATCGCTGTCGCGGAATGCCTCAACTTCCGCAAGGCTGCTCAGCAATTGCACGTAGCGCAACCTCCCTTGAGCCGCCAAATCCGCCAGTTAGAAGAATACTTGGGGGTCGCACTCTTCGTGCGCGACAAACGTAAGGTAGAACTTACCAAGGCCGGCCACGCCTTTCTTGAAGAGGCGCGCAAGCTCATCGTCCAGGCAGTCCATGCCGCCGATGTCGCTCGCCACGCGCAAAAAGGCGAATTCGGAACCATCAAGATCGGGATTGCCTCCGGGTTGGGAGGAGTGGTCAGCAAGGTGGTGCTTGAGCATCGCAGGCAATTTCCCGCGATCGAGGTCGAATGCAGGGATATCTTTTCCAATTTTCAAAATGAGGCCCTGCGCAGACGTGAAATCGACATCGGCTTCTTGCGGCCTCCTGTGGACCAGGTCAATCTGGATTGTGAGTTGCTCTACGAAGAAGAGTTTGTCGTGATCCTCCCCAAGAGCCACTCTCTCGCAAAACGCAGATCGCTGCGATTGAAAGACATCGCCGATGAACCGCTGATTATCTTCGATCGGAGTTTTTCCAGTGGTCTATACGACAAGATCATGGGGCTGTTCAGTCGGCAAGGTTTCACGCCACACCTGATCGTGACCCATGTGGAGGCCCATGAAGAAGCCGGAGCGATCATGGTCGCATCCGGAAAGGCGATCTTTGTCGGTGCCGGCGCGATCGTCAGTCGTTCGGTTTCCGGCCTGGAATTGGCTTCGGTTCATCTCAATGAACCGGAAGCCAAGATCGAAGTCTACGTTGCGTGGCGAAAAGGTAAAGATGTAGCTGCCGTACAGGCGTTCTTGGATTCGGTACGCCGAGCCTTGCGACAACCGGTGCACAAAAACATTGCCTAATTCAGGCGCGCACTCCTGTCATTGCGGACCTGCTCCAATCGCCGACGGAATGACCGAAGCAGCGCTTGGGCTGCGTCCAGGTTCGTGCAGAAACAGGGCAGCGAGAAACAGCACCGCGCTTCCGATCGCCGCCAACCACATAGTCAAACCGAGGCCGTGTTTTTCTGCCAGCGCGCCCGCCAGGAGTGGCGCCCCGGTCGCACCCATGATTTCGCCGGCCAGAGTTGTAAGGCCAATGGAAGTAGCCCGGAATTGCGACGGGACGCTCTCGGTCGGAATCAGCACCAAAATGAGGCTCGCGATGCCTTGACCAGTATTGGCCGTGAAAACGATGGCCGCCAGCAGGAGCGGATACAGATACAACACCGGAACAAGAAAAGCGAGTGGTACAACTGCGGAGAGCGCGGCCATCAGCAGCAGAACCGGTTTGCGCCCCACTCGATCGGAGAGCGAAGGCAGAAGAAAGCCCAGAAAAAAGCTGCCTAATCCGCTGGCGCCTAATAAAAACCCGGCTGTCGTCGCAGGTTCATGCGCCACCTCCGTGATGTAGAGCGGCGCGAATACGTTCAAGGCGAACAACCACGACATGAAACCGGTCGCACCCAGACAACATAGCCAGATGTTGCGATAGCGCAGGATGGAAACGTACTCGCGTAGAGATGGTTTTCGGTGTGTTGTCTCCCCATTTGCGGAAGGCTCTTTCACGAACTTCCAAATCAAGAAACCGGCCAGCAATCCCGGAACGCCGGCAACAAAAAAGGCCGACCGCCAACCCCAACGGCTGGCCACTTGCGTCGTCAATACCGGCGCTGCAGCCAGACCGACGAGCGCAGCGGCACTCACTACCAAGCCAATATTTCGTCCGCGCCGCTTGGCCTGCGATGACTCCTCGATCAGGGCCGTCATGATGGACCACGTGGGTCCTTCCGCAACGCCCATCAGCGCGCGGATCAACAGCAGTTGGTGAAAGCTGTGCGCCAGGCCCGACATCCACGACAAGGCTGAGAACGCGAACACCGCGGGAATCAAAACTGGCCGCCGGCCCACGCGATCCGATAGAGCGCCGAAAAACAAGGTTGAGGCGGCCCACGCGATTGCCAGAGCCGAAGCCAATGTCCCGATCTGCTCGCGACTGAGATGAAATTCGGGCGCAAAGTAGGGGGCCAGATACAGTTGCGACATGCGATCGAGGAAAACCGTACCCCAGGTGAAAAACAGAATTGCAACCAGCGTATTTTCGTAACGCTTCGTGGAGTCCATGGGGTCGCATGATAGCAAACACGCCGCCGTTCCACTCTGCAGCCTGCGTGAGTCGTCAGCCCCGTGGGCGAAGCGGCGTAACTGAACCGCTGCTATTCCACTCCACAGCGCGGTCTATTCTTGCTAGTCTTCTTCCATGAAACGGCAAACAGTGCAACGGCTCGCGACTCTGATTCTTCTCTACTTTCTTTCGGAAATAGGCTGGTCTCAGGACCTTGCCAAGGATCACGCTATCGGCAAACTGGAAGTGGTCGCAACTTTTAGCGGTCCGATGCCAACCGGGGTCACGGTCGCGAACAACGGCCGAATTTTCGTGAACTTCCCCAAATGGGGTGACAATGTCGAATACACCGTGGCGGAAGTGAAAGACGGCACGACCATCCCCTACCCGAACGCGGATATAAATCGGTACAAGAGTGGCGACAATCAGGCAAATAAACTGGTCTCAGTGCAGAGTGTGGTCGTTGACCCCGGTGGAAACCGGTTGTGGATTTTAGATACCGGCAGTATTGGATTCGGACCTACCAGCTTTGGCGGTCCGAAGTTGATCGCCATCGATCTGAATACCGGAAAGGTCATCAAGACGATCATGTTTCCATCAGATGTGGCTCTGACCACAAGTTATCTCAATGACGTGAGATTCGACTTGCACCGTAGCACCGAAGGCATGGCGTTCATCACCGATTCCACATCGAATGGGCCCAACGGCATCATCGTGGTGGACCTGGCTGCGGGTAAAAGCTGGCGCCGCCTCAACGACCACCCATCGACAAGACCCGATCCGGCGTTTGTTCCCGTCGTCGAAGGAGAGATTCTGCAACTTCGACTGCCCGGACAACCGCCGGCGCGATTCGTTGTCGGCGCTGATGGAATCGCTATCAGTCCCGACGGCCAGACACTCTACTACTGTCCGCTGACCAGTAGGCATCTCTACAGTGTGAGCATTGACGCGCTTGCCGATCGAAGTAGGTCGGATGCCGAGGTTGCGGCCACGGTCAAAGATCTTGGCGAAAAGGGCGGAGCCGGTGATGGTCTCGAGTCTGATGCGCAGGGGCGCGTCTATCTCAGCGACTACGAGCACGACGGCATTCGTCGATGGAGCACGACCGGCGCGATCGAGACGCTTGTCCACGACCCGCGCGTGTTATGGCCGGATACCCTGTCCCTGGCGGCAGATGGGTACCTCTACTTCACCGCGAATCAGATCGAGCGCGGAGCCGGATTCCACGACGGCCAGGATCTGCGTCAACCGCCATACGTCTTGTTCCGTGTGAAAGTTGACGGGACGAGAATCCACCAGTAGAAATCCATAGCAACCATCACGACGGATTGGTCCAGGAGTGTTCCAGTCCCTTTACCAATTGCCAGAGAGCGCGATTCAACGGCACCGGGATTCCAAGTTTTTCGCCGAGATCCGCGATCGCGCCATTGATGAAGTCCACCTCGGTTTGGCGCTGCGCCAGGATGTCTTGCAGCATGCTCACGTTTCTCTTTCCGGGCGCTCTTGCTCCTTCCGTGATCATTTCCCGCGCGTCCCCGTGCAAGACGATTCCCAGCGCTTTCGCCACCGCCTCTCCTTCTTGCAAGAGAGCTTCGTACAGCGCAGAGGTTGCTGGAAAGCGGTGAGCGGCCCCGTGATGAAGCCGGGTAAGCGCACCCACGGGATTGACAGCAGAATTGAAAATGAGTTTGGTCCACTGCGGACCGCGGGCGTCCTGCAGTGGAACGACGCGAAGCCCTGACCGATTCAGCAGGTCCGCGAGTTGTTGTACGCGCTCAAACGGCGTTCCGGAAGGCTCGAAGGGGCCAATCCACAGATTGCTGTAGAACTCGAATCCGGCATGACCTGGCCCGATCAGGTGCGCTGCCATCGTCGTTGCGCCACGAATTACATGCCGTACGCGTTCCGCGATGATTTCTTCGTTGCCCACGCCGTTCTGCACCGAACATACCGCGCTCGAGTCTCCGAAAATGTGTGCTGTCTGTTCCACCGCGGGCCTCGTGTGCGGGCTCTTCGTCGCAAAGATTCCAAAATCGCACGCTGGAATCTCTTTCGCCTCCGTGGTCGCACGTATCTTAGCCGTAAACTCGGCCGCGCCGCTGATCTGCAATCCGCGCTCGCGGATCATGCGCACGTGTTCCCGGGAGACGTCGTACGCGTAAACCTCAACATCGTCGAGGCGCGCCAAATGTGCGCCAATCACGCTGCCCAGTGCGCCACAGCCCACAATGCAGATCTTCGCAGACATAGGGATTTGACAAGCATGGCCCATCCACCGCTCTGCCGGGTGAGAGACAATACCATCCTTCGAGAGGTGAATTCAACCCAACCGCTGCCAAACACTTTGACGGCGCATCGCAATGAAGTGGTATAACTTTCCACAACTCGATCGGAGCCGGAGCCAACCGTGAGCACGGTACGAGAAGTGACCTACGAAGTCATGCGCAACCTGGGGATGACGGTTATGTTCGGCAACCCGGGCTCAACCGAATTACCTTTTCTGCGGGACATGCCCTCGAATTTCAAGTATGTCCTCGGCCTGCATGAGCGCGTGGCGGCCGGCATGGCGTTGGGTTATTCACTGGCAACACAAGATGCTGTCTTCGTGAACTTGCATTCCATTGCAAGCACGGGTAACGGTCTTTCTGCGATCCAGGATGCGTGGTACCTGCACGTTCCGTTGGTGATTACCGCGGGCCAGCAGGATCGACGGCATCTCCTGGCTGAGCCGTTTCTCGCCAGCCGCGCCGTGGAGACAGTGAGGCCCTACGTGAAGTGGGCCTACGAACCACTGCGGGCCGAAGATGTACCCGCTGCGATTGCGCGCGGCTACTACCTTGCAACGCAACCTCCCATGGGACCGGTATTCCTCTCCATCCCCATGGACGACTGGACTCACGAATGCCTGCCCGTACCTGCTCGCCGAGTCGGCCGGAAGGTTCTGCCGGATCCGGCTGCACTCGACGAGGTCGTGGACGCGCTGGATTCAGCTCGAAACCCCGCGCTGGTCGCCGGTTCTCAGATCGAAGAAGACCGCGGGTGGCATGAAGTCGTCGCCTTGGCCGAGCACCTCAACGCCGATGTCTACCAGGATCCGGTTCCGCCACGCTGGACATTCCCCCGCAGTCACCCCCAGTTTCGGGGAGGTTTGCTGCCCGCGCAGCAACCACTCGCGGATCAGTTGGCCAAGCATGATGTCGTCGTCGTGCTGGGTGCTCGGATTTTTCTGTACTATGCCCACGTGCCGGGTCATCTCGTCAAGTCCGGGACAAAACTATTTCAGATCACCAATTCGCCGATCGACGCTGCTGCGGCCCTCGCTGGAACCAGCATCGTAGGCAACCTCGCCACATCCGCGGAATACATCCGCGCACATAGCGAGGCGAGGCGACGCTCGACACAAAAGTTCATTCCGCCGCCGGAACCGAAGCCTGAGCATCCCATCACGCCGGCTCACTTGTTCGCTGTGCTGAACCGGGTTATGCCGCGCAACGCGGTGATCGCCGAAGAGTGTCCGTCGTCGAAGGGCGACCTCGACCGTCATCTAGTGTTGGATGTGCCAGGTTCGTTCTACTCTGTTCCGAATGGCGTGCTGGGATTTGGTTTACCCGCAGCGGTCGGCCTGCAAATGGCGCATCCGGAACGGCGAATCGTGTGTCCGATCGGCGACGGCTCGATCCAGTATTCGATTCAGGCGCTATGGAGCGCGGTACAAAACAACGCGCCTGTAATCGTCATCGTGTTGCGGAACTCGGACTACTCGGCTTTGAAAGGGTTTTGCGATTTCACTCAGGTTGGCCGAAACGTTCCCGGTATGGATATCCCCGGCATCGACCTGGTGAAGATTGCCGAAGGCTACGGCGTGGCCGCGCAAGAAGTGGATCGGCCGGAAGAACTTGAGCCCGCGCTGAGAGCGGCGTTTGCGGCGCACGAGCCCCGGTTGATCAGCGTCAACGTGGCCAAGGGCGGGCAGAAGTGCATGGGAATGGACCAGTCGGTCCATCCTCCAAACTATCGTTGAGAATTGCCGCAGAGAATTGTCGTGTTATCGCGCTCAATCCCACCTTGACCATCGTCGCCTTAGCGCTGCGGCAAGCGGAGTATCTCCGCCAGCAGATGAAAGCAGGGAATGTTTGCGGCGGCTCCGATTCAATAAGACGTGCCTCGTTCCGCTCCCAATCCTGTTTGAGCCCGCACCAGCAACTCGTTAAACTTGGTTTCCGCACTGCGCTCCTTGCAGAGCAACGTGCCCATGAACGCGGCGAAAAAACCAAGCGGGACGCTGACAATCCCGACATTTTCAAAAGGGAACCAAGGCTGGGCCTGAATCACGTGGCGCGAGGCACCCACGACGTTCGGCGGATCGATACCCATGAAGGTGGGCCCGGCCACGATGAGTCCAGTGGCGGCCAGCAAGCCAAGGGTCAAGCCTGCCACCGCTCCCGCAGTGTTGAAACGGCGCCAGAAGAGCGAAAGCGCGAGCACTGGGAAATTTGCCGAGGCCGCCACCGCCATCCCGAAAGTCGCCAGGATCAAGACGTTCGACGTCGGCCCTAGTGCAATCGCGACCAGGATGGAAACCGCGCCAACTGCGAGGGCTGCGATGCGTGCGACCAGCACGCTTTCACCGGATTTTCGTTCTATTCCGCGATGAACTACGTTCGTCCAGAAATCATGAGCAAAAGAAGTCGAGGCGCTGATCATGAGTCCAGCCACGACCGCAAGGATCGTGGCGAACGCCACCGCCGACACAACCGCCAGGAAAACATTTCCTGCCAGCGCCTGTGCGAGCAATGGACCCGCCATGTTCGTTCCGCCGTGAGTGACGATGGTATCGGGGCCGACGAGAACGGCCGCTCCGAGACCGAGTACAGAGGTCATCACGTAGAAGCTTCCAATCAAGATCATGGCCCACACGACGCTGTTGCGCGCGGTTCTTGCGTCGGGAACGGTATAAAACTTCACCAGAACGTGGGGCAGGCCCGCAGTTCCGAAAGCGAAGATCAAGCTCAAGGAAATCAAATCGAGGGGACCATGAGGGAGCTTGTAGTGCAATCCAGGCTGAAGGAAATCAGTCACGACCGCTTGCCCGTGCTGGAGGCGCGTAATCTGACTGGCGGCGGCAAAGAACTCGATTAGATGGAAATGAAAATGCCGTAGCACCAACAGCGTCAGAATGAGAGTGCATCCTGACAGCAGTATGGCCTTGATGATCTGAACCCACGTCGTCGCTAACATGCCGCCGAAAATCACGTAGACCATCATCAGGACGCCCACTCCGAGGACGGCGACGTTGTAGCTGACGCCGGAGTCTGCCAGCAGCAGCGTGACCAATGCACCTGCGCCAACCATCTGCGCAATCATGTAGAACGTCGCCACAGTCATTGTGCTCAGCGCAGCCAACGCGCGCACGGGGCGCGGCCGCAACCGGTAAGCCAGCACATCGCCCATTGTGTACTTGCCGGTATTGCGCAGTGGTTCCGCAACTACCAGCAGGATCGTGATGAAGGCGACGAACCCACCTACGGAATAAAGAAATCCGTCGATGCCTTGCAACGCAATCAAGCCGATGAGCCCGAGAAATGACGCCGCGCTCATGAAATCTCCCGCTACCGCAAAACCGTTTTGCCACGCGGTGATTCGACGTCCCGCTGCGAAATAGGCGCTCGCGCCCCGCGAGCGTTTTGCGGCCCAATAGGTGATTCCAAGAGTACTTGCCACGAAGAGCAAGAACACCGCGAGCGAAATCGACACTTACTTGTCTCCTTGTCGCTCGTCCTTGCGCACTACTTTGTCAACTACGACGCGCTCCAGAATATCTTTCGTGAGCGCGTCGAATCTGGTGGAAGCGAGCAGGTAGAGAGCGGCTATGATCCAGCCCACGACAAACTGCGAGAGTGCGAACAGGTAGGCTACGGTAATAGTGCCAATCACGCGCGTGGAAGCCAGTTTGGGCGCATATCCTACCAGGACAGCCAAGGCGAAGTAGTACACGAGGAAGAAAATGAAAGCCGGAACGATGAATGTCTTTTTGAGTTGAAGCAGATCATTGAACGGTTCGCTGCCAGCAATACGATCCCATTGATTCTGATCGGAGGGTTGCGGCGGAACATCTTCCGCTCTGTGGCTCATCGGCAAATTCTCTCGTTCCTGTTCTTGTATAGGTTTTAAAACGGGTAGTGGCGCGGGGTGGTCTGGATCGTGATCCAGCGCAGCTCAGTGAATTCATTCACCGCGGCCTTTCCTCCAAAACGGCCGTAGCCGCTGGCCTTCACACCTCCGAACGGCATCTGCGCTTCGTCGTGCACGGTCGGTCCGTTCACGTGGCACATCCCGGAGTCGATGCGCTTGGCGACTTCCACGGCGCGAGCAATGTCGCGGCCGAAGACCGCGGACGAAAGTCCGTACTCGGTATCGTTTGCCAGCCTGATCGCTTCTTCGACGGTTTTGAAGCGGGTGATGGAAACCGAAGGTCCGAAGGACTCTTCGCGGAAAATCTGCATTTCGGGAGTGACGTGATCGACGATCACGGCGGGCATGATCGTGCCTTGCGGGTCGCCGCTTAGAAGAACTTTCGCGCCGCGAGACACCGCATCCTTCACGAGTGCGCGTACTCGATCTACCGTGGGCATGCCGACGACCGCGCCGAGGACGACCTCGCCTTTTCGCGGATCGCCACAAGGCAAAGCTTTCACTTTGGCGACGAATTTCTGGGCGAAGGCGTCCGCCACTTTTTCATCAATGATGATGCGTTCCGTGGACATGCAAATCTGTCCCTGATTCATGAATGCGCCGAAGGCAGCGGCATCCACGGCGGCGTCGAGGTCGGCGTCGTCGAGAATGATGAGAGGAGCTTTGCCTCCCAGTTCGAGGAGAATCGGTTTCAGATGCTTCGCCGCGGTAACGGCAAGAATCTTTCCCACACGCGTGGAACCGGTAAAGTTCACGCGGCGCACGGCGCGGTGGGCGATAAGGGTTTCAACAATCGTCGAAGCGCTGGCGGCATCGTGAGTCAAGACGTTGACCACTCCGTGACCCAGCCCAGCTTCGCGAAGCACCGTTCCAATCAGGCGATGCGTCGCAGGGCAGATTTCCGACGCCTTCAGAACGACTGTATTTCCGCAGGCAAGCGGCATAGCAATCGCACGCACTCCCAGAATGACGGGAGCGTTCCAGGGCGCGATCCCGAAAACGACGCCCACCGGTTGGCGGATGGAGAATGCGAGGCTCCCGGGAATCTCCGAGGGGATGACTTCGCCGGAGACTTGGGTGGTCATCGATGCTGCTTCGCGCAGCATTTGGGCCGCGAGGTAAACGTTGAACCCGGCCCATCCGGCGGTGGCGCCGATCTCGTCCATCATGACTGAAATAAAATCGGGTGTGCGCGCTTCGAGCAAGTCGGCGGCGCGCAAGAGCTTCTGGCGCCGTTCGTGAGGACCAAGCGCGGACCAGGCAGGAAAGGCCTCAGCCGCGGCTTCCGCGGCTGCGATCGCATCGTCGGCGCCGGCGGCGGCTGCGCGCGTGGCAACTTCGCCCGAGATCGGGTTTTGCCGGACAAATGTTGCCGCACCGGTTGCGGCGGCATCACGATCGCCGATGAGAAGCTGTACTTCAGTCATGGCCGTTTCCTCTTCCTGGAATTTGTCTTGGGTTTGCCGTCCATCTCTGGTTTGTCCATCTCTCGGAAAACGTCGGCTGCGATGTGAAAAGCGGAGTTCGCCGCCGGCACGCCGCAATAGATGGCGGATTGCAGCAGCACCTCTTTGATCTGGTCGCGGGTGACCCCGTTGTTAAAGGCGGCCTTCACGTGCATGCGGAATTCCTCGCCACGGTTCAACGCGACCATAATCGCGAGTGTCAGCAGGCTCCGAGTATGGCGGGGAAGACCGGGTCGTGTCCATATCTCTCCCCAGGCGTTGCGGGTGATGAAGTCCTGGAAATCGCGGTTAAAGTCTGTGGTCGTGGCCACGGATCGGTCCACGTACTCATCTCCGAGGACAGCACGCCGAATTTTCATGCCCTGCTCGTAACGTTTGCTGTCATCCATTGGTGTCGTCCGTTGGTGTCATAAATCGTCCGTCGCCTCATCTGGAAAGGAAACTGCTCACTGCCTCCGTGAACGCGTCGGCCTGCTCGACATTCGAGAGGTGAGCAGCGGGGAGTTCAACCTTTACAGCGCCCCTGATTCGGTCGGTGAGGAACTGAGCATCGGAGACGGGTGTGACCGGGTCCCTCCCGCCGTAGATCACGAGCGTTGGGGCCTTGATCTGCGCAATCGTTTCGCACTGATCCATATCGCGGATGGCAGCACAACAGGCGGCATAACCCTCGGGCGACGCGTTCTCGAGCATTCGCTGCGCCCGGGCAACCCTTTCCGGAAAAGACGCGCGAAACTCCGGCGTAAACCAGCGCTCGATGACAGCGGCAGCCACGGGCTTCATTCCATCCTTGCGTAGGGTTGCGATGCGCGCGTTCCACATCTCTTTTGTGCCGATGCGAGCCGCCGTGTTGCATAGCACCAGACGATCCAGCCGGTCGGGCGCATGAACTCCCAGCCACATGCCGATCATGCCGCCCATCGAGAGCCCGCAAAAATGCACACGGTCAAGGCGAAGCGAATCCAGCAGACCGAGGACGTCATGACCCAGCTGCTCGATGGTGTAGTCGGGCGGTGTAACCGAAGACTGTCCGTGCCCACGCGTGTCGTAACGCAGGATGCGGAGACGCCCTTGCAGTTCCGCCATCTGCGGATCCCACATGAAAAAATCGGCGCCAAGCGAATTGGAAAATACCAGCACGGGCTCCTTGTCACCAGTGAGCGCGTAATGCGTCCGCAGTTCTCCGACATCGACAAACGGCATTGCTTGCCCTTTCTAGCGATGACTACCAATGCTAACGACTGGCATCGATGACACGATCCACCAACTCTTCGGCGACGCCCAGGTAGTTCTCCGGAGCGAACAGGCGATCCAGTTCCGCTGAAGTCAGACGCTCGCTTACGGCCCGGTTTTGAGCCAGCACTTCGCGGAGATGCTCTCCCGACTCGCGCGCCTGCCGGCTCGCCCCTTCCAGTAACGTATGAGCGGCGGCTTTGCCGATATGGCTTGCCAGGGCGATGGCGACGGCTTCGGCAAAAATCAGACCCTGCGTCGCGTCGAGATTGCGCCTCATGCGCGCCGCATCCACTTCGAGATGAGGGACAATCGTCGCCATTTGATGAAGCGCTCCGGCGGTCAGACGGAAGATTTCCGGGAGCGTCTCCCATTCCGCGTGCCAATCGCCAAGGCCACGCTCATCTTCCTGGACCATGGCGCTCAGCATCGTACTCACGAGGCCGGGAACCCGCGTCGCTGCCGACAACACGATTGCGGCACTGACCGGGTTGCGCTTGTGCGGCATCGTCGAGGAACCGCCGCGGCCCTCTCCCGCAGGTTCGAACACCTCCGCGATCTCGGTTTGCATGTGGAGGGAAATGTCGCGTGCAATTTTACCTAAAGTGCCTGTGCACAGGCCCAGCGTGGTCGCCGCCTCCGCCACCCGGTCGCGCTGGGTATGCCAGGGCATGGTGGGCAGCCCGAGATGGAGTTCCGCCGCCAGCGCCTCGGCCACCTGCAATCCCTTTTCTCGTAGAGCCGCCAGCGTTCCAACTGCGCCGCCAAACTGCAAAACCAGCACCCGTGCCCTGGTTTCCGCGAAGCGCTCGCGATGACGATTCATGGCATCCAGCCACCCGGCAACCTTGACACCGAAAGTCGTAGGCAGAGCATGCTGCATGAGCGTGCGGCCGGCCATTGGCGTGGAACGGTGCTTCTGGGCCAGTTCGCTCAGGCCCCTGCGAAGGGCGGCCAGATCAGCTTCAAGGATGTCGAGAGCCTGCCGGATCTGCAGAACCAGGCCGGTATCGTTCGCGTCCTGGCTGGTTGCGCCCCAGTGCACGAACCGTGCTGCCTCAGGATCGTCTTTCGCGACCAGCGCTGTGAGCTGCTTGACCAGGGGGATCGCGGGATTAAGCGAAACGGCGGCCGCAATGGCGAGTGCGTTGGCGTCGATCAGGTCCGCCTTGCACTTCGAAGCGATCGCTTGGGCTGCGGCAGCAGGGATTACACCACAGCGGGCCTCAGCTCGCGCCAGCGCGGACTCGAAGTCCAGCATGCGCTGGAGACGTGCGGCGTCCGAGAAGACTTCGCCCATTGCCGCTGCGCCGAACAGTGGATCTAGCAAGGCCATCCAGAGTGGTTACAATCCCACGTCGAAGAATACCGTTTCGTCCGATCCTTGCAAAATAACATTCCATTCCAGCGTACCGGGACCGCCAGCGGTCTTCTTCGCGATCAAAGTCGAACGGCGCGCCGGTTCCACCAGGTTGAGGATAAAGTCCACGGCATTGCGCGGTTCATCGGGGAAATAAATTCGCGTGACCAGTCGCCGCTCCAGTCCGCGCATGAACACCGAGACGACCAGATGCGGCGCCTGCTCCTTGCCATCGGGGCCAGGCACCGGCCCCGGCTTAATCGTGGCAATGCGAAAAACGCCCTGCTTGTCGCTTGGTATTCGACCGTATCCTTTGAAACCGGGCTCCAGCGGCTTGTCCTGCGTGTCTTCTGGATGGTCGTATTTCCCGTGCGCATTGGCCTGCCAGATCTCCAGAATCGCATCCGGTACCGGAACTCCGTCGCCGTCGAAAACTCGCCCTTGAATGGTCACGCGCTCGCCGGAGACACCTTCGCCCACCAGGTTGTCGCGGTTCAGCCACTGGAGACCAATCTTGAAATACGGCCCAACCGTCTGCGACGTAGTCGCCTGCAAACTCATTTATTCCTCCATCGGGGTGGCTTCGCGCCCCCGCAGGATGAGATCGAAGCGGTAACCCAACGCGTGTTCCGGCATGGTAGTTTCCCAATCGAACACCGAGATCAGCCGGTTGCGGGCCTTTTCATCCGCCGTGCAGTTGAAGATCGGATCAAACGGAATCAGCGGATCGCCGGGAAAGTACATCTGCGTCACCAGGCGCGTGGCAAACGCCGGACCGAAGAGAGAAAAGTGAATGTGGGCCGGCCGCCAGGCGTTGTAGTGATTGCGCCAGGGATACTCGCCCGGACGAATCGTGACAAAGCGATAGTGGCCCTCGGCGTCGGTGACGGCTTGTCCGCACCCGGTGAAGTTCGGATCCAGCGGCGCCTTATGTTGATCGACTTCGTGCAGGTATCGGCCCGCCGCATTCGCCTGCCAGATTTCCACCAGTGTGTTCGCCAGGGGACGACTGTTTTCGTCGAACACGCGCCCGCTCACAATGATCCGCTCGCCGAGCGGCTCCCCATGGTGCCTGTGCGTCAAATCGCTGGCCTTGGGCGCGACGATTTCGGCTTCAAATGATGGCCCGGTGACCTCGGACAAAGTGTAGGGAATTGGTACCTGCGGTTTCGTGGGCGCACGCTTGATTGAAGACACATATGCCGGATGCAGATGATTCGGCTGGGTTCCCGGATACGGCGCGCGATAAGCTGCAACGCGTTTCATGATTTTTGTCCTTTTCACCGTTCTTGAATCCACAGACTGTATGCAAGGGGAGAAGTCCGTGTCAAGCGTGCCGAAAGCGTTTTAGAATGAATCCGCCTTTACAGGCTGCGGAAAAAGTCACGAATGTGTGCATCACTGTGGAAGAGCGGCCCTTCAGGGCCGCGTAACCTGTGTGGAATCAGAGAGGGCTTCAGCCCCTGTGGTCGTTTTTCCTCGCCCCATTGCGTTTTTTCTCAGCCCCTTTAGGCGCTGCATCTCGGAGTCCAATCTTCACCACAGGCTGTTAGAGTTTTCGAGGGGTGGTTGTTATTGCGAGGAAACGCTGCTGGGCAAACGGGTCAACCTTGCCAATCATGACGGCGTTTGCCTTCGAATAAATGACCCACGCTAACGACGAGGGTGCGATCCTATTTGCCTTGACAGGGTTGCGCGGCCTGCGGAGAATGATGGGCCACATGCCGAACGGGCCGGTTCTGTGCAGGCCGGGCCTCTACTGCTCCAGGAAGCGACGATCCAGAGTGTGGAATTGTGTCTGGGTACTGGATTATGAATGCGGCGGAATTTGTGCCGAGGGTGAGCCAACATCGGGTGCGAGGTGCGCGTGTACAGCATCGACATTGACGTGGGCGGGACGTTGACGGACGGCATCTTCAGCGATGGCAGCCGGCTGGTGTGCGCCAAAGTCGATTCGACGGCGCACGATCTGACGGTTTGCCTGTTCGACTGTCTTACTTCGGGCGCGACGCAGTTGGGTTTTTCCGATCTTGCGAGTTTTCTGGAACAGGTGGAACTGTTGCGTTGGTCGACGACCATCACGTCAAATGTGCTGGCCGAAGGCCGTGGCCCGAAGATTGGATTGATCGTCAGCAAGGGCCACGAAAAAGATTTGTACGGTACCGGGAAGACGAGCCCGGTGCTGAACAAAGTGGTGAGCGAGTTCAATGTCACGGGAATTGACGGCGGGAATGGGACGGAAATCGCTGGGGCGGAAATTCTCGGCGCGGTGCGCTCCCTGCTCGAAAATGGCGTGCGGAGAATCTGTATCAGCCTGAAGGGCGGGCTGCACGATCCGGAGCAGGAGTTGCGCATCAAGCGCGTGATCGAGGAGCAGTATCCCGATCACTTTCTCGGTTCAGTTCCGGTGCTGGCCGGCAGCGACATCTGCAAGAACCGTGACGACATGACGCGGACCTATTACGCGATCATCAATGCCTACACGCACAGCGCCCTGGCGGCAACGCTGTTCAAGGCCGAAGACGAGCTGCGCTATTCGCAAGGATACCTGCGGGCTTTTCTGATCAGCCACATCAATGGCGGCGTGGCCGGCGTGTCTAAGACGCGAGCCATCGACACCATGGAGTCGGGTCCGATTCTCGGAGTTTATGGCGCCAGCTATCTGGCCAAGGTTTACCGGCTGAAGAACGTGATTGCGCTCGATGTCGGCGGCACCACGGCGAAGGTGGGCGTGATTCAGGATGGCGAGCAGGTGTATTCGCAGGAGAGCGATTTGTTCGGTATTCCGTTGCGGACGCGGTTGCCGTATCTGCGATCGATTGCGTTGGGCGGCGGGAGCGTGGTGTCGGTCGCGGGCGGCCAGATCCGGTTGGGGCCGGAGAGCATGGGTTCGTTTCCGGGGCCGGTGTGTTACGGACTGGGAGGAGAGAAGCCGACACTGACGGACGCGTTTGTGGCGGCCGGGTTGATCGATCCGGAATTCTTTCTGGGAGGATCGAAGCATCTCGATCTGGAGCAGGCGAGGGAAGCGATCGATACGGCGGTGGCGCGTCCGCGAGAATGGTCGATCGAGGAGGCGTGCCGGGCGATCGTGGATCGCGCGTACAGCATGGTGGCGGCCATAATCGACAGCGCGCGGCGGGAGTTGAGGCAGGACCTCTCGGAGTACGTGCTGTTTGCCTATGGCGGGAACGGCGGGCTGTTCGCGTGCGGAGTAGCCGAGCGGGCGGGCATCAGGAATGTGTGTCTGTTTGCGCTGGGTCCGGTGTTCAGCGCGTTTGGCTCGTCGGTTTCCGATCTTTGCCATGTGTACGAACGTTCGTTGCGTGTGCCTTTGCATACCGGATCTGATATTGGCGAGTTGAACCGGGCGATTCAGGAGATGCGCACGACGGGGATGCGCGATTTGAAGGCCGAGGGCATTCGCTCCGATAACGCGGAGTGCTCGCTGGAGTTGGAATTCTCGCGCTCAGATGGAGAAGGCGTACAGGCGAAGTCCTCGGTCCTGCGTTTCGATAGCGTGGAAGACTTGCGGCGATTGGCGCCGGGCGCCGGCGATACCAGTCTCGAGGTCGTGCGGATGTGGGTGCGTAAAACCATGGCGCGGCCGGCGCTGCTGGAGAAATCTTTGGGAACGCGCGATGCCTTGCACGCGCGCACGGGAGAGCGTGCGGTGGCTTATGGAAGCAAGAATCGCAAAGCCGGCGTTTACCGGTGGGAGGCGCTGCAACCGGGGAATGAAGTGGCGGGATGCGCTCTGCTGGTGTCGGAGAACAGCACTTATTTCGTGCCCGAAGGATGGACGCTAACCATCGATCGCTATGGCAACGCGCAGCTGCGTTGGGACGCGGCGCGAGTGGTTTCGATGGCGGCCGGGGGCGGAGAAAAACGAGCGGAGGAGGCACGATCTCATGGCGAGTAATGGAAGTCGCTTGCGAATCACGGAGTATCTCGATCTCGATCTGGAGCGCGAGCAGTGGATGTGCAATCGCTGCGGGCACACGCTGGGGGCAGGCCGCGACAACTATAAAAAGGGCTGCCTGCTCTATGACCGCGATCCGCGGGAAGTGCATCTGCCGATTGTCGAGGAGCAATTCAGTTTTGCGCCCGATCCGCTGTGGGTGCGGATCGTGGAACTTTATTGTCCGAAGTGCGGCACGCAGCTGGAGACCGAATATTTGCCGCCCGGGCATCCCCTTACCTGGGACATCGAGATTGATATCGATGCGCTGAAATCACGCCTGCGGAGCGGGGAACTTCGCATCAAGGATCAGCGGCTCGAGGTTGCGGAATGAACTCGATCGACATCGACGTAGGCGGGACCTTCACGGACCTGGTTTTGAACTACGACGGGCGCACGGTCATCAAGAAGGTTCCGACGACTCCGTACGATTTGTCGGTGTGCTTCACCAATGTGATCGACGAGGGCGCGCAGGCGCTGGGCATGCGCATGGAGGCGCTGCTGCCGGCGATTGACATGATTCGGTATTCGACCACGATTGCGCTGAACCGGCTGATCGAGCGCAAAGGCCCGAGGCTGGGCCTGATCACGACCGAAGGCCACGAAGACACGACGCTGATAGGCCGCGGGGCGCAGTGGATCGATGGGACGCGGGTGCAGGAGCGGCGGAATTTGAGCGTGCAGAAGAAGCCGGATCCGATTATTCCGCGCGAGTTGATTGTGGGAGTGAAGGAGCGGATCGACTCCGGCGGGCGCGTGATTCGTCCTTTGAATGAGAACGATGTGCGGGAGAAAGTGCGCTACCTGGTGAGCAAGGGGGCGCGGGCGTTTGTAGTGTCGCTGCTCTGGGGATTTCTCAATCCCGAGCATGAGAAGAAGGTGAAGGAGATCATCCGCAGCGAGTTCCAGGACTTTCATATTGGCTACATGCCGGTAGTGCTGGCGGGGCAGGTGGTGGGGAAACTGGGCGAGTACGAACGAACCATGGCGGCGATTCTGGATGCTTATTTGCAGCGCTCCATGCAGATTGACCTTTCTACTTGCTGGGACAAACTGCGCGACCGCGGATACAAACGCTCGCTCTCGATGATTCAAAGCTCCGGCGGAATTGCCGAGGTGTTCAAGACCACCGCGAGCCGCACCTTCAACAGCGGTCCGGTAGCGGGATTGATGGGTGCGCATCACATGGCCAAAGGTCTGGGCTTTCAGAATGTGGTGATGGCCGACGTGGGCGGCACCAGTTTCGATGTCGGGCTGGTGGTGAAAGACAGCGTGCGTAGTTATGACTTTCGTCCGGTAATCGACCGCTGGATGGTGGGCATCACCATGATCAAGACGCTGTCGATCGGTGCGGGCGGAGGATCGATTGCCTACCTGAACAAACTGCTGCACAACCAATTGCAGGTGGGACCGAAGAGCGCGGGCTCGATGCCCGGCCCGGTGTGCTTCAACCGTGGAGGCACGGAGCCCACCGTCACGGATGCGGATGTGGTGCTCGGATACATCAATCCGCAGTTTTACTATGGCGGGAAGTTGAACCTGAACAAAGAGAAGGCGACGCAGGCGATTCGCGACAAGGTCGCAAGGCCGCTCGGCATGAGCGTGGAGGAGGCGGCGGCAACGATTCGCAAGATTGTCGATGGACACATGTCGTCGGCCATCATGAAGGAAGTACATCTGCGCGGTTACAGTCCGGAGGAGTTCATCTTGTTTGTGGCCGGCGGCGCGGGTGCGACGCACGTGGAGGGATTCCGGTCGGACATTCCGAAGGCGGTGCTTTTTCCATTTTCTCCGGTGTTCTGCGCGTATGGATCGTCGACCATGGACATCATGCACGTCTATGAGCTTTCGAAGCGGCTGACACTGATGGAGCCGCGGACCGGAGTTCTGACCGAGGACTACAAGGCGTTCAACGGAGCGGTCGAACGTTTGATCGAGGATGCGCGGCGGGATCTGACGGGCGACGGGCTGGATCCGGCGGGCGCGAGCTTCATTCTTGAGCTCGACATGCTGTATGGCGGGCAGTTTCACGTGAAGCGGGCGCTGTCTCCGCGGCTGAGCATCCAGAGCGCGGAGGATGTCACTGCGATTTGCGATGCCTTCGAAAAAGAATTCAGCGAAGCATTCAGTCCGTTCGTGGTGAATCCCGAGGGCGGTGTTTTTGTGGACAGTTTCGTGTTGAAAGCGGTGGTGCCGACAAAGAAGGCGGCGCTGCCGAAGATGCCGCTGGAGGGCAGCGATCCGGGGGCGGCGTTCAAGGGAGAGCGGCCGGCCTATTGGCCGGATCGGAAAGACTTCGCGGCGACCAAAACTTATGCACTTGAGAAACTGCGTCCGGGCAACGTGATTGAAGGGCCGAGCATAGCGGAGGGGGAATACACCACGCTGGTGGTGCCTCCCGGACTGAAGTTCAGCATTGACGAACACGGATTGGGAATTCTGGAGTAGCAGAGTACGACTAGGAGAGCACAGGAACCATGCCGATACCGACGTTGGCGGAAAAACTCGCGTGGCTGAAACCAGCGCCGGCTACGGCGTTTGAACAGGAATGCGTGCAGAAGATCCGGCCGGGAGACTACGAGATCGGAGTGCAGATCACCAACGACATTCTCGACGAAGCGATGGAGATTTTTGTGCGCTCCTCGCGCAGCTACTTCGGAGTGTCGGGCGATTCGATGGTGGCCATCTTTACCGCCGGTGGAGACCTGATCAACGGGGCGTGCGGCACCTATCTGCATGCCATCATTCAGCCCATCATCATCAAGTTCATTTTGAAGTACTACAGCAAAAATCCGGGGATCCGTGATGGGGACATCTTTTACACGAACGACGCGCTCTATGGAGGGATTCACAATCCCGACCAGGTCGCGATCATGCCCGTTTTTCATAAGGGGAAGCTGCTGGCGTGGGCAACGGCTGCGCTGCACACCACCGAGACGGGAGCCATTGAGCCGGGAGGGATGCCGGTCAGCGCCAAATCGCGGTTTGAAGAAGGATTGAATCTGCCCCCGATCAAGATTGGGGAGAACTTCGAGCTGCGGAATGATTTTCTCGAGTTCTACTCCGTGTATGGGCTGCGGGCTCCGGCGATGTTTATTTCGGATCTGCGCGCCCGGTGTACGACGGCAGATAGAGTGCGAGTGCGCTTGCTGGAGCAGGTGGAAAAGCGAGGCGTGGAATTTCTGATCGGACTGATGCGGAAGATGCTGGATGTGGCCGAGGCGGGCGCCTATCAGAAGATCAGGGCGCTTCCTGATGGCAAGTTTCGCGCCGTGGTGTTCAATGATGCGATCGGTTGGACTCCGGCGCTCGTGCGGTCCTGTTTTTTGACGTTGATCAAGAAGGGCGATCGCATCACCTTCGATTTCTCGGGGACTTCGCCTGAGAATCCCTCGTCATATAACGTGCACACGCAGGCGGTGGTGGGACACCTGGCGAATTTCATGTACGAATATTTCTTCCATGATCTGCCCGTGTGCAGTTCGACGTTTGCCCCGTTTGATTTCGTATTTCCGGAAGGAATTATTCTCAACCCGGACAAGATGGCCGCCACCAGTTGTTGTGTCTACATCGGGATGCAAACGCGCTGCGCGACGCACAACTGTTTTGCCAAAATGATGTTTTCCACCAGGACGGGCTGGTCTCAAGTGGCATCGACTCCGGGAAGCCAGCACACCGCACAAATTTGCAGCGGACATTCGCAATGGAAGCTGGCGGTGTCGGACGTGCTGTCGTTTTCACTGAACACCCAGGGACAGGGCGGGCGAAGCACCGCGGACGGCATCGACGCGTATGGATTCGCCTGGTGTGCTTTCGGCCGCGCGCCGGATTGCGAGCAGATTGAGGGCGAGCTGCCGCTGACGATTACGCTCTCGCAGCACTGGCGGGATTCGTCCGGCCCCGGTCTGCATCGCGGCGGATCGGGTGCGGTGCAGCAGTGGATGATTCACAAGGTCCCGGAGATGCTGAGCCTGTGCATGGGCAATGGCAGCAAGGTGCCGCTGGGGCAGCCGTTGTTTGGAGGATACGCGTCGGCTCCGATTCCTGGCATCAGCGTGCGGAAAGGGGACTTGATGAAACGGATGCAAGACGGAGATCCGACGGTGAATCTGGATCATCGGGAGATTTTCGAGAATAAAGACATCCAGGGGGATTGGAAGTTCGAGTTGGTGGCGCGCACGCCCAAGGTTTACCAGGAAGGGGACTTGTTGTTCGGTTTCAGTGGAGGTGGGCCTGGTTACGGAGATCCGCTGGAGCGGCCGCCGGAAATGATCGTGGAGGATTTGAAGAAGAAGATTATTTCCAACTGGACGGCAGCCAACATTTACAAAGTTGCGTTTGATGCCGAGTGGCGCAAGGTCGACCAGGCGCGAACGGAAGAACTTCGAGCCGAAGAGCGGAAGGCGCGGATCGCGCGCGGCCAACCGTATGACAAGTTTGTGGCGGAGTGGGAGAAGAAATCTCCTCCGCCAGAAATTTTGCAATTTTACGGGACGTGGCCGGACGCCAAGTCCACTGGGCCCGTCTTCAGGCCCTAGTACCGTGACCGCATGATGGTTACGGCGCGGAAAACGAGTAGCGCCGGCATCTTGCCGGCTGTCCCGAGGGCGTCTCGCCCTCAGCGCAGCGGGCGCGGACGCCCGCCGGGACGGCGGCGCTACTCTCAGCGGTGCAACAGCACAAATTATGCGGTCACGGTACTAGTCTTCAGGCCGTAATCTCCGGTTCGAGAATCTTCAGGCGATGACCATGGCAGAGCAAGGGACCCCGCGGCAGATGGTGAAGGCGTTGGTGCGTGGCGTGGCACTCGCGCGCCCGCTACTGCTGCCCGTGGTTTTCTCGCTCGGGTCACGGCTGGAGAATCTGCCGCTGCGCGATTTCCTGGGAAATCCGACGAAGATCGCAAATGCATTGCGGCAGATTCGCTCCACTCTGAAAATCGACGGGCTGACCTGCTACTGGGATCCGCTCCTGGAGGTCGAAGCGCTCGGTGGCAACGTGGAATGGAAATCCGACGGGTCGAGAGCGCTCATTAGAGCGGATACCGGGGGCAGTAATAGTGATGGTCTGCGGCGGACCGTGGAAGCGGCAGGCGGCATCTCGAAGATGGGCCGGGTTCGAGTCGCGGTGGAAGTATTGCAGCGGCTGAAGGTGATGCTGAAGGACGAGCCGGCGCTGATGGCAAGGGTGACGGGGCCGCATACCCTGGCGACGCAACTGACCGCGTGGTCCAACTCTTCGCCCGATTCTTCGCCCTACTTCTCGCACAACGACATGCTGGAGTTTGCCGCAGATGTTACGGCGTCGCTGGTGAGAGGTTATCTGGAGGCGGGCGCGGACGTGGTTTTTCTGGCGGAGAGCTCTCTGCCCATGAAGTCCGCGGGCGATTTCGAGCAGTGGCGATCCCTGCTTGATCCCGTGGTCAACGTGATCCGATTTTTTGAGGCATTGCCGGTCTTGCTGTTCGAAAACGCAATCTCGCCCAGGGATATGGAACTAGTCCGAGGGCATAGCTGGGAGTGCGGGCTATGCTTGCCCCTGCAGGCTGAGACAGCGCGCGACTGGCAAGGCGTGGCTCCCTGGCTGGGAGTAAGTATGCAAGGGCTCGACCTCGATCGATCCGAAAGTGAGTTTGGCGAGTGGACAACGTCGATCCTAGGGGCAACCTCGGCGATCCCTGTCAGCTTTCTGACGAGTTCGGACTTGCCTGCCGCGAGCGGCTTCAAATCGTTGGCCAAGAACTTGTCGACAATTCGAAGTCATTTGGTATCGGCGGCTTAGCAGCCCGTGGTGCAAGTGAGATTCCTATCAGGGCACGCCTTCAGGCGTGCCGCAAGCGCATTGACATCAACGCTCCTGCGACATGGGAGGAGTTCGGATGCAAGTCCCGCGCCGGAATCTTACGAAGAGTGCGAGAGAAAGGCAAACGCAGGGAACGTTGTCAGGAAGCGTTGTCTTGCATGGAGCGGAATGGTAGTCTAACGAAGTTGAGCGGGAGTAGTTCAGCGGTAGAACGCCAGCTTCCCAAGCTGGATGTCACGGGTTCGATCCCCGTCTCCCGCTCCATC
>Ga0209039_10000452_pt1 | contig 40059 bp, 35 predicted proteins | sample BogFormECP12_OM1_FD_188238 | JGI IMG/M metagenome (GOLD analysis project Ga0209039, IMG submission 188238) | Bog forest soil microbial communities from Calvert Island, British Columbia, Canada - ECP12_OM1 (SPAdes) (version 2) | ecosystem: Environmental > Aquatic > Freshwater > Wetlands > Bog ...
CAAGGGTCGTTCTGCCTCTTTTATTCAAGACCTTCGACCCTTTACAGAAGGTCCCGTTTGAACGCTAAACAAGTACATTTGCCTGCACGAAAATTCTCTCGCAATAATTCTTGGAATTATGTAGAATGCTTCAAACTCAACTGATTTTCCTTGTCGCCAGTAAATCGGCTTGAACAATCAAAAGTATCCAAAGAAGGAGCCGAAAGAATTCCACGGCGGGAAAGAGGTGGCGCATAACATTATAGGTGTCTCCAAAATATCTGATAAATAGCATTGCTGCCGTTGAAATATATACCCAGATTCCAATCCATGCCCAGATATATATCTTCACTTCTCTCTTTTTTACTGTCATATAGCAAAGGGAGACAAGTAATAAAGTGTCGATTAGATATACACCGCTAGTTTCCGGATGAAAGAAATCGCCCAAAGTTAACAGGAACGAACTGAATTTTGCGTTCTGTCCAATAAAATACGGCTGGCTATAATCCGCAGTAAACATTGGCATGTATTCCAGCACGTTCGAAATTACGAATCGGGGATGCGATGCTAAAAACAAAAGATAAGCGCTGGGTGCCTTTTTATCGAACCATTCTTTAAAGCCGGCAGAGTTGGGATCGGGAGCTCCCAATTCTTTTATGTAATTAATGTTTGATGGATAAGGGAATATGAATTTTTCGTAGGAATGTTCAAGGGTCACTTGCCATCTAACACTTTTTGCAGATGACATTAATCCAAGAGCAATTATTCCGATTAGAAAAAGAGACGCAACCAAAAGAGCCTTGTTCTTTAGGCGGTCTTTTATTATTAGAGGCATCAAAAGGATTGGGGTAATTAGAACGAAGTACACATTAGCATCTTGGACGAACATCCATAAGCTTAAAACAATCAACCAACCGGACATCAGGCAGTAGATTATTATCTTATTGCTTGTTTGGTCCTCAAAGAGTTGGAACGCCATTTCTATTAATAATGCAAGGCATATCGGGAACAACGATACAGTCAATGCCTCTGAACCAAGAATGGCGTCCCACTCTGCAATTTGAGGGCTAATTGCAAAAGACAAGATAATGATCGCGATTAGAATTTTATATAGGGAAGTCCTCACGCGGTTGGACATTTCCCATGCCAAAAACGACCAGCTTAACATCGATAATAAATTTTGCAAAAAAGCAATCTTGTCAAAACAGGATTGAAGTTTGAGGTCGTTTTCTTGCCGCGCCGCCGGGTAACTAATGTCGGACAACTGGCAGTTGTTGTTGTTGACGAAAATGTGGTAAACCAGATTCATGGTGAAGATGCGTTGGCCTGTGAACGATGCCCACGACAGGATGGGAGCGTGCGATGAGTCAATATAGGTTTGGGTATCATTAATTCCAATGGAAAGTCGAGGGTCCCCATATAAATAAAGCCGGAGCATGATCGCGGCAACTATGATAAAGAGCGTGGTTATCGGAGCCCAATTTCTCTTGACAGTTTTCATGATCAATGATTCCCTAAATATTGTCTCAGCCTACTTTGGGCAAAACTGATCTTCTCTTTTCTCGCACCGACGATCCGAATTGAATTTCTGCATTCATTTTTCTAGAAGGTAGTCTATGTGTATTATTAAGAATATCCAAAGGGATAAACGAAACGTTTCTTCAGGTGGAACAACGTGGCGAGCCGCTCCGATAGTGTCACCGAAGAAGTTCGTAAACAGGGTTATGCAAGCACACACGAATACCCAAAACCCTAGGCATGTCCAAGATTTAATCCAAGGATCGTGGCGTTTGAAGCTTGCTATGACTAACGCGATTAACATCAAGGTGTCCAATAAATAGACAGAACTTGACTCCGGGTGCAAGAATTCTCCTATCTTATCTGATGCTTTTCTGATGGCTAGGCTATCTGTTATGTAGTACGGCTGTGTCGAATCAAGATTGAAATAGTACAATTGATCAAACATGGTTGTCACAACAAAGCGCGGATGTGTGATTAAGAATAGCCCATATGTTTTAGTGGCCTGGGCATCGAACCATTGCTGAAAAGCGGGGGACTGTGGGCCCGGCATCCCCAAATTGCTGAAGAATTGCAATCGCGAAGGAAATGGAAAGATATAAGCCTCAAAAGCATGTTGCAAAGGGTAGTGGGTTGCTCGCAGGCTATCCTTTGCAGATACGTAGCCCAGCACAAAGATACCAAGCAACAGGCAAATGATCAGCGATAAGGTCTTTATCTGTCGGTATTTCTTAATAAGCAAAAGAGTAGATAGCAAAATAAGTGTGATTAAGATGACATAAAGATGAGCATCACGCACAAAAACCCAGAATGCAAATATTAGCATCCATCCGAAAATGAGGCCTATGTTCTTGGCTGAATTCAAAGGCTCGTTTTTGTAAGAAACTCGAAATACAATTTCTTGCAACAAAGCAAACGTAATTACAAACAGCGAAAGTGAGAGCGATTCGGAACTTAGAATGCTATCCCACTCCGCGATCTGTGGGGTGAACGCAAATGCCAGGATAAGCACCACGCTTGCGATCTTTGCAAGTGGGTTTTTGAGCCAACGCGAGGTTGTCCACGCCAGGAAGCACCATGCAAAGATGGACAGGAAATTTTGCAAGACAGCTATTTTATCGAAACATGACTGGATTTCGCGAACACTCCCCTTAGTTGGATAACTTATGTTTACTAACTTGCACTCTTGTGGGTCATCAGCCAACTTATATATAAGATTCGTTGTAAATAAGCGTTGGCCGGCAAACAATTGCCAAGAAAAGAGGGGGGCTCTGGCAGAGTTAATGTAGGATTCCGTGTCGTTCATCCCAATTGAAAGTCGCAAATCCCCATAAAAAGAAACACGGAACCAGATGCCCACAGCCAAGAGGGCCAGAATTGTTATGGTTTGCCACTTTTCTTTTATCGTGGCCCAAATTAGCCTCATCCCAAATCCCCGAATAATCCTTTGATCTGTTCTAGTGACTGCGTGGGTAAAGGTTTCTCTTTTGATTTCTGCCGTATAAAGTCTTTAAGCTGTTTGAGCTTCAAGGCGGGCGTTGGGCCATCGTTCTCTTCAATCTCAACCAAATCATTGGTAAAGACCAGCGCGCCTTGAACTTCAGGGACAGCACTCTCTCCGCCCATCCTCTTGGAAAGAAATCTTTTTATTGAATCGATTTCGCTGGCAATTTCCAGTTCAGGCCGGCCGAGTCCCTCTTGACCGAAAATGGATAAGTATCCTTGCATAAATCCGCCGCCGGAAATTTTCCAGCGATTCTTTTCATACGTCACACGTCCCCGTTGATGAAGCGGGAGCAGGACCCAGATTCCAGCCGCGCCGACATAGAGATGGGAAACGGGTGTGACATAATGATAGATCGCGTCTTCGTTCGGCAGTCCCTTTAGCCCCGCATCTAATTGTTCGTCGGGTCTGGGACTGCGTCCCCAGCGATTGCTGAAGAACATGCCGACTTGTGTCGCGGCAAAGCCTACCACTAGCGAAGTGACTGACCATGCAAATAGATCGGGTCTCGTGAAAGAAATATACATACCAACACCAAGTACCACCAGCGCACCGATGCTTGTATATTGACCGATTCGACTATTTCGCTTAATGAGTTTTTCGTTTTTAATGATTTTCATTGATATTCTAGATTTGTCACATTGAGCGAAGCAAAGAGTCGGTAGATTTGCAACACAGATTCTTCATCGCTTTACGGCTCAGAATGACATTATCCCTTCTTTAAATTTTCTTCGATAGCTATCTTCATTGCGTCCACCATTTTTGATTCTGTGGCGTTTTTTGCGAGGCGGATCGCGCTCTTGATCGCAGTTGCATCCGAACGTCCGTGACCAATCAATACCAATCCGTTTACGCCAAGCAGAATTGCCGCGCCTTGTTCACTTGGATCAAGCAGACTCTTGAGACTCGTCAGTGCCGGCTTGACGAGCAGACCACCGATCATCGTTAGCGGTCCCCCGTTCTTGATCTTGATTTTGACTTGATCCAGAATCAATTTGCCGACGGCCTCTGCTGTTTTGAGCATCACATTGCCGGTGAAGCCGTCGGTCACTGCCACGTCCACTTTTCCGCCGATGACTTCCTTGCCTTCGACATTGCCATAATAATTCAACTTTGAGTTTTTGAATAATGGCGTTGTCGCCCTGACTAATTCATTTCCTTTGCCTTCCTCCTCGCCGTTTGAAATCAACCCGACTTTTGGATGCTTGACGCCGCGCACTTTTTCCGCATAGATGCTTCCCATGATTCCAAATTGTAGAAGGTTTTCTGGTTTGCAATCCGGATTGGCACCCATATCCAAAATAATACAAGAGCCAGTTGCTGTTGGAAAAATCGGCGCGATGGCCGGCCGATCTACGCCGCGGATGCGACCCAAACGAAATAGTGCAGTGACCATTCCGGCACCGGTATTACCCGCCGTGACAAATGCATCAGCTTCGCCATTCTTGACGAGGTCCATTCCTACCGCCATTGAGCTTTTTCCATGCCGCGCTTTGAGAGTCAAATCTTCACCCTTGTCTTCCATTGTCAACATCTCCGGCGCGTGGACGATTCGGATGGGTAAGCCGCCAGGGTTTTGCGCGTCCAGCACCGGTCTGATTTTTGACTCGTCACCGACAAGGATGATTTCCATTCCATATTCGCGCGCGGCTTTCACTGATCCCTCCACATCTGGCGTTGGATAATTATCGCTTCCCATGGCGTCCACAACGATTCGGGCCATCCATCATCTCCTCAAAAAGTTTCTCTGCTTGACATGCAAGGCAAGCCGATTATAATACGCCTGCTCGTATGATAGTGTTTGCATTCGCGCTGGTGCTGGAATTGGCAGACAGGCATGGTTGAGGGCCATGTGCCGCAAGGCGTGAGGGTTCAAGTCCCTCCCAGCGCACTAAAAAATGTTACCGCACGGTACATGGTAAGTTATATTTGAAAACCATGTGCCGTGAGAAAGGGAAAATGGGGATGAAATTCAAGATTTACCTATACTGTTTAATGGATCATGATTTTCGGTATATTAGCTTTGAGTGATTGTCGCCCAAGCGTTTATATGCCTTGCCTTACATGGTTGAAATCGAAAGTTTCTTTTGCTGCAATCGTTGGTAACGGCTATTTTAACCCCGCACGGTCCGCCGGAACAAAATATATCCTCCGATTTCAATCTCATTACTTTCCGCGTGTTGTGCGTAAGGTACGGCGCACTTTCCGCATAGATAATTGCTTCTGGATCACGACTTCTCTCCGACACTTAAGGAACGAGTATAGGCAAGCTCAGGACAGCGTCTTACCGATGCGATTCAATCGCTCAGCTTCAAGAAGAAGTCCGAACGCAAAAGTCCAACCCGCCGCGTACAACCTACCAAGGCATAGGCAAAACAATCACCCGACTCATTGGCGAGTCAGGTGATTGTTTTCCATAAAGAGTTACACCAATGGTTTGAGGTTGCGAAGTAGGAATCTCAAAATAAGGAGCAAGCCGCAGGATCTCTCCCCTGAGAAGCCTAATGCATCAGCAGCCCGCCGCAGTATAATCACTTCATCGGACGACTGCACTTCAGTAAATTGACCCTTGTGTCGCAAATGTTTTGATTTGGTAATTTACAAACTGATTTGGTTTCGATGCAACGAACTGATTCGCCGGTGATGGTAGCGAGGTCAATTCAAGTTTTTTGGAGAAGCAAAATGATAAAACTAAGTTACTGTACTTTTGGTTTGACCAACCTGGATTTTTTGGATGCGATTGGCGTGGTTGATAAAGCAGGTTATCCTGGAATCGAACTTTCATTTCATCGTGACCAGTTTAATCCATTTGAAATTACGGATGAATACATCGCAGCGATCAAAAAACGATTTAGGACCATTGAGGTGAAGCCTGCCTGTGTGGCAACTGCTTCACATTTTTTTACTCCGTCGAGGCCGCATGAGCCTTCCTTGATGAGTCCCGATTTGGCGGGCAGAAAGCGTCGCATCGATCTGGTTAGACGCGGGATTGATGTCGCTCGCAAATTGCGTGTTTCACTCGTCACGTTTGGAAGTGGCTTCATCCGGGATGAACACGTGGCGAATCCATCGGTTAACCCGTGTGAACTGCTGGTCGACAGCATCCATCAATGTTTGCGAGCGGTCAGGGACGATGAAGATATCACGCTTCTGATTGAGCCTGAGCCGGGGATGTTCATTGAAACAGTGGCACAGGGCTTGAGTCTTGTCAATGAAGTCAATTCGCCCAAATTCCAATTGCATTTGGATCTATGCCACATGTATTGTTCGGAAAGGGATTACGTCTCTGCATTGGCGCAAGCCGCTCCATACACACGTTATCTCCACGTCTCCGACGCCCAGGAGGGGTATAACTTGAAAATTGTGAAGATGGCAGAGAAACTGACTCTTGATCTCGACTTCGCCAGCTACCTGATTTACTTCCCGGAATCTGCGGATTATTTGCTGGTGGATAGGGACCATCCCATCTATTTTTACGATGAAAAACCCGGCAGGGAGCAGGAAGAGTGCATTGAATCCATCCTGAATTCGGTCCCCATTTCCCAGACGCCAGTCTATGTGGATTACAACGGATTGTTCTCAGGCTCAACTCTCTTTGACGAAGAAATTTTTACCTATTTGATTTCGGTGCCGGGATTGAGCTTTGACGTGCTGGAAAGAGCAAGACCAATCCTTTTTTATTTGCGGAGCACAAAAGCCCCAGATGGCAAATTGCTGGTGGATAAGATGATTGCAAATACCCTGACGGGCATTGTTCACTTTCATGAAATTCCGGGTGAAGGAACGCTTGATTTTGATGCCAGTTTCAAGGCTTTAACGGATCATGGATTTTCCGGGTATGCGTCGGTTGAGTTGTACCATCATGTTCAATCATGGGAAAAGGCGTTGAACGACAGTTTCAGGCATTTGTCACAATTTGTGTAGGTATATTTCATTGATAAGCCATTTTGGCAGAACATGGTTCAATGAGTAATCCAGGTGAGCAGACCATCCATCTATTCAAAAACAGGAGAGATTTATGGTAGACGTTAAACAACTAGGCTGGGATGTCAGCACCGTCGGGGAACTTGACCACAGATTATTGAAAGCCCCGCACGTGAAACTGCGCTCCTTTTCGGAAGGTTCGATGGGTGATGTGGTTTATTGCGTTGACCTGCGTATCAACCAGCCCAATACAAACTTTTTGTCTTCAACGGAAATGCATTCCTTTGAGCATTTTTTGCTGGCGGGATTTCAAAAATATATGCCAGGAAATTTTCTCTCCGTGGGGCTGATGGGATGCCAGACGGGTTTCTACCTTGTTTTACATAACGAAGGCAATGCAGAAAAAATTTGTAGTGTGTACGAACGTATTTTGAACGATATATTAAATGCCAGTGAAGTGCCCTATGCAAACATTCAGCAATGCGGCAATTATAAAAATCACAGCCTGGAACTCGCTCAGGGTGTTGCCAGGAGGGTGTTGAAAGCCAAGTCCAACTGGCGGCAGGTTGTATGACTGACAGAGCGTGCATGCGGCGTGTCACCTATCAACACACAATTGAATATGAGGTCGTCAACGCCCCCAATCTTTTTCACCCGCAGAACGAGGCTTTGCTGTCTGTGGGAAGAATTGAAAATGGCCGCAGGTTTGTAGTCGTAGATTTTAACGTTGAAAAACATTACTCCTCTGAAATACGGAATTATTTTTCGGATCACGAGGTTGAGGCAAAGATCGTCACATTCCCTGGCGGCGAGGAAAATAAAACCGTGGAAAATTATCTTTCCATCGTGCGGGAACTAGATTCCTTTCTCATCCACCGCAGAGACGAGCCAATTATCGCCATTGGCGGGGGCGTTCTAACTGACGTGGTTGGCTTTGTAGCTGGCAGTTATCGACGGGGCGTGCCGCACATCAAAGTTCCCACTACGCTGATTGGATATGTGGATGCTTCGATCGGCGTCAAGACTGGTGTCAACTTCAACGGCAATAAGAATCGTCTTGGGGCTTTTGCTGCCCCGCAAAAGGTTCTGCTGGATAAATCCTTCCTGAAAACTCTACCCAAACGTCATCTCCTGAACGGGATATGCGAGATTATCAAATTAGCCATCATCAAAGACGCGGGCCTGTTCTGCCTGCTGGAAACGCATGGAGCGAAAAGCGTTGATGCCCAATTTCAGAATGAGGAGGGCGATACGATTCTTGACCGCGCCATTTGCGGGATGATGGAGGAATTGCAGCCGAATTTGTTTGAAGAAGATCTGGCGCGCAAGGTGGATTTTGGACATACGTTTAGTTACGGGCTGGAGATTCGTCACGAAGCCCATTTATTCCATGGTGAGGCGGTATTGCTCGATATTGCCATATCCACTCTAATTGCCAGGATGCGGGACTTGTTGTCTCTCGAGGAGACCGGCAGGATATTCCATCTAATTGCCGAGTTAGGTATCATGTTGGACACGACCATCCTTGATCCTTGCCTGCTGTGGCAATCTTTGGAAGAGCGCGCATTTCACCGCAATGGATTGCAAAGAGTTCCATTGCCGCATGGCATAGGAAAATGTGTCTTTGTGAACGATTTAAATGTGTACGAAATCGAAGCCGCTGTCAAGTTATTGGAAGATTGGACCGCCGTAAACCATGACATCATTTGAAAATGCTGACAATAAAGAAATAGATAAGTTCGATAGGGTGTCTCAAATCTGGTGGGATCCCGAGGGAGAAATGGGGACTCTCCAAACCATCAACCCTCTGCGTGCGAACTTCATCATGGAAAAGCTGACCGTGCACAACCCGAAAATACTGGATGTAGGTTGCGGGGGCGGTATCTTGTCAGAAGCGCTTGCCAAAACCGGCGCACAGGTGACGGGCATTGATTTATCCCGGGCAGCCATTGAGGTTGCCGAGCAACACGCCCAAAAGCAGGGACTGAAAATAGATTACCGGTATGAAAGTGTCGAAGAGGTTGTGCGAAGACGCGCGAAAAGTTTCGACGTCGTGACGTGCATGGAAATGCTGGAGCATGTGCCGGAGCCGGGCAAAATTGTGGTGGCTTGCGCGCTGGCGCTGAAACCAGGCGGGCATGCTTTTTTTTCGACAATCAATCGCACGCCGAAGGCCTTTGTGTTCGCTATCATAGGCGGTGAATATATATTACACCTTCTTCCGAGGGGATCTCATGTGTACCGAAAATTAATTCGTCCCCGAGAATTGAAAAACTGGGCTGAAGAAAACAGCCTGGAATTTTCAAGGCTTTCCAGCCTGATGTATGACCCGTTCACGCGCGAATTCAAGGTGGCCGCAGGCAAAGAAGATGTAAATTACATGGCGCATTTCATCAAGAAGAATTAATTCCTGCAAGGAAGGATGGTGTATGAAACGATTTTTTGCGCTTTCAAGGACCACGCATGGGGTTTTGGATATTGCCACCCCTGGTTTTTGCGCTTTGCTGTGTTTGGGCAGTTTTCCTCAGTGGCAGACCATTCTACTTTCGCTCTTCACCGCTTTTGCCGCTTATACAGCGATATATGCCCTAAACGATCTTGTTGGCATTGCTGTGGATCGGGAAAAGTTTGCTGGGGGCATCAACGTTGGTTATTCCGTTGAGGCATCTGATATGCGCTATCCGCTGGCCCAGAAGGTGCTTAGTTACCGGGACGGATTGCTTTGGTTTGCCGGCTGGTTTGCCTTGGCGCTCATCGGTTCCCACCTGCTCAACCCGGCAATTATAATCATTTTGGTTACTGCCGCGATTTTGGAAGTTGTTTATTGCCTACTTCTGAAAATCACTTACTTGAGGACACTGGTAAGCGGGCTGGTCAAGTCCTGTGGACCCATAGCTGCCGTTTTTGTTGTAGACCGCCACCCTTCGCTATATCTCCTGGTACTAATATTTGCCTGGGTTTTCTTTTGGGAAATCGGAGGGCAAAATGTCCCGGCAGACTGGAACGATACCGTCGAAGACAGGCGTGTCAATGCCAAAACAATCCCCATCTACTTTGGCACCAAAAGAGCGGGTCTTATTGTCGTTAGCGCGTTGGGGCTTACAGTAATCATCGGCATGCTCCTGCCAACGGTTTCTCCTCTGCATTTGGGATGGCCCTATCTGTTGGCAAGCACCGTTGTGGGATTCGTGCTGCTCCTGAAACCCGCTTATCAACTATATCGACTTCAGGAAGGATGTAGGGCAGCAACATTGTTTGATAACGCCAGTTACTATCCGCTGGCACAACTTGCAATCATGTCCATCCTCGTAATCATCAAGTAGGATCTTTCGCGCTTTAACTAATGAACAGCTCCCTTTTTTGCAATAGAGTATCAAGGAAGAAGAAAGATGTGTGCATGATTCCCATATGAAAAAAGATAAGCCTGGCCTATTCTTAACCCGTATCAAAAATAATAGAGAAAATGGGGAATGCAACGCACGAGCTACTTAAATTTCTTGCTTTGCCTTGTAATGTATGGAGGGAACCTCTCTCATTCGTTCTGCGGAACTTTCGGGCGTGATATCGCGCTGAGGCATGGCCAGCATCTCATAGCCTACCATAAACTTTCGGACAGCCGCTGAACGCAGCAGCGGTGGATAGAAATGTGCATGTAATATCCATTCGGGATGCGGCTGACCATCGAAAGGTGCCTGATGAAATCCCATGGAGTACGGAAAGGAGATGTTGAATAAGTTATCAAAACGACTTGTCACTTGCTTCAAGGATTCCGCCAAAGAAGCGACCTCATCTACTGTCAATTCTGCCAAATAAGTTGTGGGCCGATGTGCCATCACCAATATTTCAAACGGCCAGACAGCCCAAAATGGTACGAGCGCGGTAAAGTGTGAATTTTGAAACACGATTCTCTCTCCGCGCTTATGCTCTTCTTCCAGATAGTCCAAGAGTAAAGGACGGTGACGCTGTCTAAAATACTCGGTTTGGTGAGCCAGCTCCTTGTTGATCTCATTAGGTAATTGTGACTGAGCCCAGATCTGGCTATGAGGGTGGGGGTTGGAACATCCCATCATGGCGCCCTTGTTCTCGAAAACCTGCACATTCGTAATGAAATCTTTCCTGCTCATTTCTTCAATCTGCTCTGTCCATGTGCTAATGACTTTTCGGATGACAGGAAGATCAAGCTCCGGCAAGGTCAGATCGTGGCGAGGTGAGAAACACACCACGCGGCAGAGTCCGCTCTCGGGGGCAGAGACCAGCAATGGATGGTTTGAAGCGTATGTCTCTTCAGGTATATCAGACAATAGTGCCGGAAAATCATTATCAAAAACAAACGTTTCAACGTAATCTGGATTCCTGATTCCGCCGGCGCGCTCATTTCCTGGACAAAGGTAGCAGGTAGGGTCGTGCTGCGGCAAGTTTTGTTGAGGCGTTTTTTCAACCTGCCCCAGCCATGGACGCTTGGCGCGGTGAGGAGAGACAAGCACCCAATCGCCTGTCAGAGGGTTGAAGCGACGATGAGGAGTAATGAACATTACAATGTTTAATCTCTTTTCAAAGAATTTTTTGTGGTCCGAATGATTGCGATACTTAATGGTCGAGCTACAACGATTTCTGTACATCCTCGCCAGCAATCAAGTTTACTTCATTTTTTATTGACATCCACCTGCACATCGGCTACAAAATTTCACACCGAAACGCGCTAAAATAAACAAATGCACCAGTTGACCTGCCCTGAAGCTTTCATTAGGAAGAACCTGGGAATTTTCTTTCTTGCAGGTCTCGCAGTTCTCATCGGATTAATGGTTTACATATTTTGGGATTTGCCGTCCATTAATTCACTTCCATCAAACCTAGAGGCGCCCAGTATCCGCATCACGGATCGTAATGGCCGCCTGCTGTATGATATTTTGCCGGAGCAAGGCGGACGCCACGCCGTGCTGTCTTTCGAAAATATTCCGCAATGCATGAAGGATGCGACCATCGCCGTCGAGGACAAAAACTTTTACAGCAATCCGGGTATTGACCTTGAAGGCATTCTGCGCGCGTTATGGATTGACGTGCGCGGCGGTGAGACGATTGCCGGAGGCAGTACCATCACTCAACAAGTAGCGCGCAATTTATTATTGAGTCAAAACGAGCGTTATGAACGAACTTTGCGCCGCAAACTCCGCGAAACAATTTTGGCTTGGGAGTTGACACAGAAATATTCCAAGAATGATATTCTCGTTCTATATTTGAATCAAGTGAATTACGGCGGCATGGCGTACGGTGTCGAAGCTGCCGCGCAAACATATTTTGGTAAATCAGCCAGTGATTTGATCTTGCCCGAATGTGCTCTGCTTGCAGGCCTGCCGCAAGCGCCGGGACTCTATGATCCATTTACAAATCCCGATCTGGCAAAACAGCGCCAACAAGTAGTGTTGGGGTTGATGGAAGCCCAAGGCTATATCACGGATGAACAACGCGTCGCTGCCGAAGCCGCGCCATTGAGTTACAACCCGGCTCCTTATCCTATTGAAGCGCCGCATTTTATCTGGATCATCAAGGATCAACTTGACAGGTTGTTCTCATCCGGAAAGTTGAATACAAATCAAAGCTTGGTCGTGCGTACCACGCTGGATTTGAATGATCAGCAACTAGCGGAGCAAATCGTAGCGCGTCACATTGAGGAGTTCAAGCCCAAACCCAACGGGATCAATCACAATGTCAATAATGCAGCGCTGGTGATTCTCGATCCGCATAACGGAGAAATCCTTGCGCTGGTCGGCAGTGCGGATTATTTCGATTCATCCATCGATGGCGCACTCGATATGGCGACCGCGCCGCGCCAAACCGGTTCAGCCTTCAAACCATTCGTTTACGCCTTGGCTTTGGATCCGAATCAACCCGACCCGTGGACGGCGGCCACTTCAATTTTGGATGTGTCCACCACTTTTCTCACACGCGTCGGTCAACCATACACACCGGTAGACTACGATGGTCGCGAACACGGCCCGGTCTCTGTGCGTGAGGCGCTGGCTTCATCGTTGAATATCCCCGCAGTGCGAACGTTAAAGAAAGTGGGCGTTGAAAACTCGATCAATCTTGCGGATCATCTCGGCATCACTTCGCTTGGCGATCCACAGAATTATGATCTATCGCTTGTGCTAGGCGGCGGCGAAGTCAGCCTGCTCCAGCTTTCAACGGCTTATGCGAGTCTGGCGGACGGCGGATATTACACGGGAAATTATTCGATCCTGGATATTCGCGATGCGGACGGCAATGTGCTTTATACACAGGATAAAACTCCGCCGCTTCAAGTCTTTGACCCGCGTGTTGTGTGGCTCATCAGCGATATTCTCAGCGATGACCGCGCCCGCGAAATCGGTTTCGGACTCAATAGCACATTGAAGATCGATCATACTGCCGCGGTCAAAACCGGAACTACAACCAACTTCCACGATAACTGGACGATTGGTTATACCCCCGATTTGCTGGTCGGCGTGTGGGTTGGGAATAGCAACTTCGAAGCGATGCATGACGTCACCGGCGTGACCGGCGCCGCGCCGATTTGGAATGAAACTATGCGCGCCTTATTGGCTGGCAAACCGGATGAGGCGTTCATTCGACCGGATGGAATGAAGAAGGTGGAAGTGTGCGATCTTTCCGGTTTGCTTCCAACTCCCGCTTGCCCATACACGCGCATGGAATGGTTTATCAATGGCACCGAACCAACACAAACCGATACATATTATGAACAGATTTGGATTGATGCGCTGACAAATTCGCTTGCAACCGATCTCACTCCTCCCGATAGACGCAAATCCATTGTCGCCTTGAATCTGCCCGTGGAAGCGCAACCCTGGGCGCGTGCACAAGGATTGCCATTATTAGTTGACCTCCAACAAGAGGCAATTTCGCAAAATGCAAATGGATTAATGTTGGTTTCCCCCACGCCGAACACAACCTATCGCATTACGCCTGATTTGGATTTATCAGCCCAGCAACTTTCGATTGAAGTAGTTGCTAGTGAGGGTTTTTCTGAAATCACAATTTATGTGGATGGCAATCTATTGCAAACATTTACCGCGCCGCCTTATCAAACCTGGTGGACGCTATCGGCGGGGGAGCATAGCTTTTGGGTGGAAGGGATAAATACCAACAACGCAACCGTAACCAGCAACGCCGTGAACATCGTCGTATTGCCATGAATGGTAAAATAGCTCCAATGACCAAAACTGTCGCTAATAAAGACAATCGTTGGGAAAGCTTATATCGCGCCAGTCAGGAATTAGGCGCGAGCCTTAACCTCGAAGAATTGTACGTCGCTATTCACAACGTGGTCGAAAAGGTCATGCCATGTGAAGATCTCATCATTGACGGTTACGACGAGACAACCAATGAAGTGGTGCCGCTTTACCTGATCGAGCCGCCGCGCATTCGGGCTTATCCGCCGCGTTATCTTGCAGACCATGGCCTGGCGGGTACCATCCTTCAATCGCGGAAGCCCATCTTGCTAAGCAATTCCGAAGCAATCACCGCCAGCGGTATCCGGTTTGAATTGTATGGAAGCCAGCGCATCACGCGATCTCTTATAGCTGTGCCCATGCAGTTGCGCGGAAAAGTGATCGGCATGTTATCGGTCCAATCTTATACCGAGAACGCCTACACACTTGAAGACCAGGAATTGCTGGAAATGCTGGCTTCCCATGCGGCCATCGTTCTGGAAAATGCAAACTTATTCCAACAAGTAAAACGGCTTGCCGATACCGATGCATTAACGGGGATTTTGAACAGGCGCAAACTTTTTGAGTTGGCTGACCTGGAATTCGCGCGGGCCCAGCGGTATCGCGATCCACTCACGGCAGTCATGATCGACGTGGATCGCTTCAGGGAATTCAATAATCGTCATGGACACAAAGTGGGGGATTGGATCCTCAAGATCATCGTTGAATTGTGCCGTCGGCAAATCCGCAACGTGGACATTTTTGGCCGATATGGCGGCGACGAATTTACCCTGATCCTGCCCAGTACAAGTCTACCTGGGGCCATGCTAGTTGCTGAACGTTTGCGGATTGAAGTAGAACAGGTGGATCAAGGAATGGTGCGCAATTACTTTAAACAAATGGACACCGCTTCCCTCAGTACCGGGGCCATCCAGAGATTAACAATCAGCCTCGGCTTAGCCGCGCTGGACTCGACCTGTGAAAATGTGGGAGCGTTGATTGATCATGCGGATCAAGCCGTGTTTCAGGCAAAACGCGCCGGACGCAACCGCCTGGCAACCTGGGCGGGCGCGGTACCGGCGGATCATTGACCGTTCGTGAACCGGGAAAGCCTTCCATCAAAGTAATAACGTCTTAAGATTAAACCTTAAGGACTTAAGGGTAAACCAAAACCCATTATGATTAAACCTTAAGCAGTTAAGACAAAGCCAAAACGCTGTGTGGTTAAACCTTGAGCGGTTAAGACTAAACCTTAAGCCATGGAGATTAGGAGAGTCAGGCTCATTACAAGACCAACATGCAAATCCATTAACCGGTGGCGTGCGTAAGTCATACAAGGGGGTTGAGATAATATTTCAATCAATGAGGGGATAATTATGCCTGTGTTGCAAAGAGCAAGAGATGATGAAGCGCGAAATCGAGTCAGCTGATAGGGAGATTGCTCAGTGACAGTCAACCTTACGTTTTATTATAAGAACGGAACTATCGCAGCCAATAATCCCATTTCGTACGACCTGATTTATAACTCCACTCTCGGTACGTGGCAATTCGATATTCATTAGAATGACTTGTTGAGATCGCAAATCAGTTGGTCTCCCCTGCGGTGACTATGTATGAGCTGATTGGGCTGATAGTAGAAGAGATAAAGATTGTGGAAGGGAATTAATAAGCCCCTCCTGTCACACTGTGACACCCTCCCCAAATGCAACACGCACTTGTCACATTTGGGGAGGGAAGAGGTAGGGCTTACGGCTTTACCACAAATTGGCTTCCCGCACCTCGTCCGCCAACATCGGGGAAATAGAATTCGGAGGCAGTCGGCGGAATAACATTGAACGTCCCGGCAGTGCTGGCGCGCGCTAGATACGTGTAAACGTATGTGCCGGCAGGCAGGTAATCTGCCGAGAGCACAACCTTCTCATCGCGCAATTCAGTGTGATCAAAGTACCACCAGCCGTAACCGCGTTCGTTGTAATCCAGCACCGTGTATTTGGTCGGCACGGTGGTATCAGTGGTAATGGAAGCATCAGTCGCTTCGAGTCCGGCGGGCAATGGATCATTGATGACGATGTAATGCAGGTCATCCGGAACAACGACGGTCAGTCGCACCTTGACCAAATCACCGCGCTGGATTTGGGTAATCGGCGTCTTTGAATCATCCAATGTGAAATATTGTCGCGAGAGACTCACACCCTGATCGAGCGGCGCAAGCGATGCCACCACGAGATTCGTGCTGAGATACGCCGTGTAATATAAATTGCCTGTCCCATTACCGCGCGTGAACACAAGATAATTGGCGGTATCCTTCAGCAAATCTTTCAATTGAATTTGCAGGCTCGCAGATTGGGTCAGATTATCTTTGTTCGCGACACCGCGCTCGATGGAGTTGCCATTAAGTCCAACCGCGAAGGGATAATTGGTTTGAAATTCCTTCGAGGCGGTCAGCCAGTTCGTCAAGGCGATCAATGACCAGCTTGTTTCCTGAGTCGAATACCAGCTTTTGCCACTCCGAGCCGACATCAGCCAGCGCACCGCATTCGAAGTGATGGGATTGTTCGGGTCAATCTGAACAAAAGCATTCAACACAATCGCGGTCGTGCGCGTGTCGGTGTTCCAGTTCCAGTAATCGGCGGGTCCTTTCTCCTGCCAGTGCGCACCCGCGGCTGACATCACGGTAGCCGCCGCCAGGTCCGACATGAGCGAGTTGATGCGCGTGTCTTTCTGATCGAGCATAAACATCGCTTGAGCCAAATAGGCTTCGCCATATAGACTCAGTGAAGTGCGGTTCTGGTAAATGAAATCGGTTTGTTCAGCCTGCAATTTATTCCCGCGCGCCAACACGTAAGTCATGAACGCATAGCGATTGTATTGCCACGTTGCCGCGTTGTGATAAAGGTCGGGCAGGTTTTTATTCAGATAATCGATCCCATTATTTAACACATCGTCTGAAACCGGATAACCAGAATCCTTGGCTTCGAGCAAACCGAGAACCACATACGCGCTTGTCTGCGGATCGCTTGTTGAGCCATCCCACCAATTCCAGCCGCCATCCGACAACTGCTTGGCGTAGATTCTCTGCAAGGCCGAATTCACCTGGGCATCAAGATTGCTTTGCAAACTCGGATTGGAAATGCCTGCATGTTTCAGCGCACGGTTCGTCACTACATTCGGCAGGAAACTCGAAATGGTTTGCTCCATGCAATAGTACGGATAATCCTTAAGATACGTCAGGCTATCCTGCATAGACGCAGCGAGTGAAGGAGAAACTTGCACCGAGACATTCGCGTCGGTGTAATCATGAGCGGATGGAAGGAGAATCGACTCGGTCACTGAATCTGCCGAAGTGATAATTCCCGATGCGCCGACCGGCTCGGTCGCGGTATAGGTGTACACCGGAATGCCCTGTCCTGATAACGTGCCGAGTTCCGGCTTGGTCGAATCGATATACGGACCGCTCACGGCGCTGGCAGTCAGGTCAACGCGCTGAACATTCGGATTGACATTCAAATCCCATGTGACGTATGCTTGACTCTTGGCAACGACGTTTACGGTTTGGGCGGACGGAGTGATCAAATCGACTCCTTGCGCATCGAGCGAAACATTGACCTGGAGCGGGGCGGCAGCGTTGTTGTGAATTACGGCCCCTATGCGCGCCTGATCTCCGGCGATGAAGAAGCGCGGCGTCTGCAATTCGACAAAGAGCGGCTTGGTGCTAACCAGTTCGTTCGTGGCCTGCCCAACTTTTCCATCAACCGTCGCGGCGCGTGCATCGGCGACCCATGTGGTTAAATTTTGCGGCAGTGTAACCGTCACTTGCGCTTGACCATTCGAATCGGTTGTAACCTGCGCTTGAAAGAATGCAGTATCTTTAAAATCCTGCCGCACGGTGATAATGCCGAGGCTGTTGTCGTTCCCGCCTCCACCGCCCGCACCTCCACCGGTCGGAACACTCTGACGATATTGTGCGTTGAAATCATCGGCGCTCGACACCAATCCCAGTGCGGTCTGCACGCCTAGTCCCGTATCGGGATAGAAGCCTTTCAAGATAGGATCTGAATTCGATGGCGCCAATGCCAGCACAGCCTTGTCCACGACCGCCAGTGACATGTCCGCTGAGACTGGTTTACCGCCTTGATCCTTGGTTACAATGCTATATGTAACCTTATCTCCCGGCCCTGCGGTTTGTTTATCCGTTGTGACTTGGACGTTGAGAGTCTGCTGGCTGGTATCGACATTGATGCGCGTCAAGCCGATCTTGAAGTCGGGTGACCCTGAGCCTGTCGAAGGGTCAGTGCCTTTCACAACCGCAACCGATACATAAGTCATTGGGGCCATGTCGCTGGTTATCGGAAGGTTGTAAACCGTGCTGTTGCCGGTCAGCAAAATAACATCCTGCTTGTAAATATGTCCACGTTCGGTTGTGACCAACGCATAAACACTGCCCTGGAATGGCTGCGCGATCAAGAGCTGGGCGGTGTCGCCGGGTGAATACATGTTTTTATCAGCGACCAGATTGAACGTGCGGTCATTCGTCTCGCGCCAGGAAATATATTGATCGCTCGAAACCCAGGTATAAGCCGAGGCCTGTTGCTGATTACCTTTTGAATCGGTGACGATCACAATCGCTTTGTAGACTCCGCCATCGGGCGGGACGAACGAAACTTCCGCTTTTCCATCCTGATCCGTTGTGAGGCTTTTCTGATCAACTGGAATATCCTTGACCGATGTGACCCAGCTCAACTGTCCCTGGTCATCTTGCTTTTGGACACTGAGCCATTGTCGTTCCACGAATTTAATCGTGACATTCTGCCCCGTCACCGGCTTTGAATTCCAATCCAATACAACCGTCTCAAACTGCTGCGGCTCGCTCTGCTTCCCGACATAGCTCACCGAGCGGATACCGCCATACAGTTCGCTTTGATGAACGATCACGCTCGTCTGCCCACTGACCACATCGCCCGCCACATCCGTGACGTTTGCATTCAGCGTTACTTGTTGGTCGCTGACGGTTTCTCCGAGGCTCAACGCTTTGGACAGATCAAGATGACCGATTGAATCAGTTGTATCTTGTCCTTGTTCGAGCGTTCCGCCCTGTCCGGCAGGCGCCGGCGCCAAATAAAATTGATCCTGATCCCAATCCGTAAAGTTGAACTGGGAATATTTCGGGTCAGGCGTGAAGGTGTATGGCACAGCTTCCGTGAACCAATCCACGTTGGCATTGCCCACATTTCCACCGGAATAATACGTTGCATCTAAGCCAAAATCGACTTTATCGCCATTCAAAATGTCCGCTTTATCCGAAGAAATGTTGACCTGAAACTGCGGCTTTTTATAATCAGCTACGCGGAAGTCAAGGCTTCCGAACGCGTCCGCTGTCTGCGAAGTACTTACCGAAATCGTGTAGGTGCCAAGTGCCGCATCGTCCGCCAATTTGAGATCATCATTAATACTTCCCAACTGCGAGAGAGACAAAGACTTTGCATACAGCTGCTGGCCGGATGCATTGGCAATCGTTACATATACTTGGGCACCGTTGAGCAAACTGTAATGAAGATCATCGTTCTGCCGGACCAAACCCTTGAAGTAGACATCCTGTCCGGGACGATAGATGGCGCGATCCGTATAGAGATAAACAAACGGCGCATTGGTATCGCCATAATAATTTTCGGCGATGCCTAAATCTCCTGTCCATACGCCACTGCCCCAATCGGCGGAAACAAAAGCCAGATGATTCGTTCCCTCGGCGCGCGCGTAAACTGGCGAGTTGATTCCCTTTAAATAAACCAAACCATTCTGGTCGCTGGAGGTTGTAACTCCAACCTGATCGAAATCCTTATCGTAAAACATCACTGGCACATTGGCTTGCGGCTGTCCGGTTTCGAGATCGGTGACCCATGCCAAGCCTTCCGAGGAAGTGGCTTTGAGCGTGATGTTATCCGTGGCGACGATGAACACAGACGCTTGAAAGAAGTTGGTAGTGTAATCCAGTGGCGAGCCTTTGACGCCGACGAAATAATATCCGGGCGCAAGCGGATTACCAGCTTGATCTTCTAACTTGAGATCAATCTGATTTGTTTGATTGCGCGGGCCATTCGTATCCGGATTCCATTCACGGATGGGCGGCGTTTTCGGAGAAAAGGCAGCTACGGAGACTCCACCTTTGTTATCACCATTGCTATTCACCGACAACTTGCTGAAATCATCGAAGGTCAAGGGATATAAAGAAACCTTAACCGAATCCATGTTGATATATTCGAAGAACATCTCTTGTGGCCCTTTGGCGCGATACACCAGCGGCGTCCATGGCACGGCCAGCTGTGCCGAAGGATCCTCGTCAGCGGTTTTGAAGGTAAACGAATCTTCACTGTCGATGGTGTTGCCGTAAATATCCGCCATGCCGGACAGAACACGCACATCATAATTCATGCCGGGATCCAATCCATAGGTGTCGTACGAATTATCATAATCGTTGTAATACCACTGCAGGTCAGTTTTCGGTGCGGGAGTCACGATCACCTTTCCCTTTAAGCTGCTCAAACGCATGGGCGAAGCAAATTGAATGGAAAGTGAAGAGTCATAATTCGTTGCCACCGAATTCGGTTCTGGCGTTACCTTGACGATACTCGGCAGAGGGATAGTGCTAAAGCTCACCGAGAAACCATCCTTTAACATTCCGCCATCGGCGGCTTGGGCAGTATTTGCAATTTGTAAATGATAATTATTGGCGATCTGATATCGTCCGTTCGGCTGGAGCGTCAACTCGGTGAAATCCCTATTCCAATTAAATCCAAGTGAAACAGATTTTCCCGTTTCTCGATTCGTAATTGTTGTCGCTTGAGCCACGCTATCGGCATTCATCGGCTGAAGGAACTTAATGATGAAAGCCTGATCGAGTAGCACATTCTGGACATTATCCAATTTCGGATTCTGCTCGCCGTTTTTCAAAGCAAAACTGGCAACAGACGGAGCGCGCGTCGTGAACTGCGAAACATACGATTGATCCAGCGCATCCCCATTGGTGTCTTTCAATCCGGTTCCCACACGGACCGTGTAACGGATTCCGCTTAATAGGGCCGGGTCCGGCTGAAACACATACACTGACGAATTGACCCATTGACCTTGTCCATTCACCTGCGGCGAGAGTTCAATCGGCTGCGGCAAGCTATTCTGTTCTTCCTGAATCGTGATCGGCACAACAGGATGATTGAAGATCACCGTGATATTGGTTGTTGGATCCACACCTTCCGCATCGGCAATCGGAAAGACTTGGCCAACCTTCAAGCCTTCAACGGTCGTGAAATTCAATTGGATGTTTTCTTTTGGGGAAGTACCATCTAGAGCCGTGGTAGAGGTCGAAAAGACTCCGAGATAAGTCGAAGCGGTTTCTAGTTTGGATGTTGGAGTGAATTCAAAAGTCCGGGCGTCGCTCCAAGCCGATTGACCGGAAACCGATTGATTATCCGGACCGAGAAGCGAAAAAGCATTGCCCGTTTTCCCCTGATCCATATTGCGGTCGAACGTAATTTGAATCTTCGGCGATAAATCCAGCCTTTGTCCCGCAACTGGATTTTGCGCGACAACCTGCGGTCCAACTTGGTTTGGTGACACCTGCACCGATAGATTCTCAGGCGATTGCACGCCCGAAAATTTCGCAAGGGAGAGAACAATCGCAAAGAATAGGAGAACGCCAATCAGTACAATCAATCTTAGTTTCTTTTTCATAGGAGCCCACCGTTTTGACGGAACAGAATTGGATTTGGATATTCGTCTAAACCAGTATGCCCTTTGTCGGTAAAGATGTCAAGTGGCCGATGAAAAATTATTATCGGCCTGCAAAAGATACCTATTATGCACACTTTGAAGGTTGGTTATGAGATACAATTGGCGCAATATTTTTCGATGAGATATGCATTGAAAAAATGAAAGCAAGCAGTGTGGCCTCTGGTACCCAATTATATCCAAGACGGAGAATCAATTCCGTTGGCAATATAGGATTTGGAAGTTTTGTTCCCGAATTCGTCCGTCAAGATGATGCGACTCGTATGAATAGAAAGGTGTTAAACCCGTGAAAGACCTAACTCAAAAATCGTTTCAAACACGCGCAGTCCACGCTGGCGAACGCGTCCCTCCTGCGGATTATAGACCGGTAGCGACTCCAATTTGGCCGACAGTTGGTTATCTGTATGAAAGCATGGATGATCTGGACTCGGTCTTTGCACATACCAAGCCGGGCCAGATTTATTTGCGATACTCGAATCCCACGGTCGAAGCTTTTGAATCGGCAGTTGCAAATCTCGAGCAAGCGGAAGCAGCGCAAGCTTATGGCTCGGGAATGGCGGCGATCCACGCCGCGCTCCTGGCTGCCGGCGTCAAGGCTGGGACTTCGGTTGTGGCCGCGCTCGATGTCTATGGCGCCACCTTCACTTTGTTGAATAACCTGTTTACCAGCCTCGGGGTCAATGTCCGCATGGTGGATGTCAGCGATCATGCAGAAGTTGGAGCGGCGATCCGGGACACGAAAGCCGTCGCCCTCTTCGTCGAATCGATTTCTAATCCGTTGCTGAAGGTGGCCGATATTCCAGCGCTTGCAAACTGTGCACATCGTCTCGGCGCGTCATTGCTGGTCGATAGTACCTTTGCCTCTCCTTATCTGGTCAACCCATTAACCCTCGGCGCGGACTTCGTGATTCATAGCGCCACAAAATATCTTTCTGGACACGGAGATGCGCTGGCTGGTATCATCGTCACTTCCCAAGAGAACAAGAACAAATTGTTCGAGATGAACAAGCTCGTGGGAGCGGTGCTTGGTCCGTTTGAGGCATGGCTGGCATTGCGCGGGCTAAAGACTCTTCCTTTGCGAATGAGACAACAATGCGAGAGTGCACTTCAAGTAGCAACTTGGCTTCAATCGCAGTCCCGTGTGAAAAAGGTTAACTACCCAGGCCTTGCGAATCATCCTCAGCATGCACTGGCAGAGCGTTTATTCGAGGGGAAAGGATATGGAGGCGTGCTTTCTTTTGAGATCGATGGAGCAGGTAAAGCTCAAATCTATCGCTTCATGGAAGCATTGACAATCTGTTTGCCTGCAACGACTCTTGGTGATATCTATTCCCTTGTGTTACATCCTGCAACATCTTCCCATCGCACATTGACTGCTGAGGAGCGTGCGCGTGTCGGGATTCCGGATAGATTAGTGCGCTTATCGATTGGGATTGAATCGGTGGAGGATATTCTGGCTGATTTAGAATCTGCCCTGCGCGCTTGTGCATGAAAACCTGCAAAAAAGAATCTCAACAATAGTAGATAATGCAGCCGTCCAACCAAATTCAACTTGTAAGATTGTTGCTCGCGCGCCTCGAGCGCGTCTCTGTTGACTCGTATTGGGCGCATCGCGCCAGCGGCGTGCGCGGGGGAATGTTGAGGGCGCTGGAAAAGGTCGAAGCGGGGCAAGCTGTGGACGAGTCCGCGCTGAAGCGCTTGATGGATAAAGGATTTCAAATTTTGGAACAAGCGGCGCTGGAAAGAACCAGATAAGTCATGGATTCAATTGTAAGAAGTTGCGAATTCCCAATATCTATGCCTCAATGGAGAAATTATGGCGCGGAAAAAGAATACTTCGGCTCGCTTTAAGCGTTCTTCCGATCTTTATAACTTAAATCCCTCGATGATTATGGTTTATGGTGCGGTGTGGTGCCCGGATTGCAAACGCGCCAAACAATTCTTTGGAGATCAGCGTATTCAATATTTCAACGTGGATATTGATGACGATCCTCAAAGCGTGGAATTTATTGAAGAGATTAATGAAGGTAAGCGCATCATTCCGACGATTATCTTTCCCGACGGGAAGATTCTGGTTGAACCATCCGATGGGCAACTTGCTCAAAAGCTCGGATTGAACATGGAAGCACAGCGTTCGTATTACGATGTGATTGTAGTTGGCGGCGGGCCATCAGGATTGACGGCCGCGCTTTATCTGGCGCGCGAAGGTTGCGATGTGCTTGTGATTGAAAAAGCTGGATTGGGTGGACAATCCAGCATCACGCAGACTCTTGATAACTTTCCCGGCTTCGATGAAGGCATCGCGGGGGCCGAGTTCGCGGCGCGGCTTGGAAGGCAGGCGAAAAAATTCGGCGTGGAAATTTTGCAGGCGCAGGAAGTTGTCACGATTGATCGCGAAGGTCAATACCTTACAACAGAGATCGGCTCCGAGATTCATTATCACACGCAAGCGTTATTACTTGCAACGGGTGCGCGCTATCGCCGCATGGATGTTCCCGGTGAAGATGATTTGCTTGGGATCAACGTTCACTTCTGCGCGACATGCGATGGCGCATTCTATAAGGGCAAAAAAGTCTTAGTGGTCGGCGGTGGCAACAGCGGATTCGAAGAAGGCTTGTTTCTGACCAAATTTGCCAAGCAAGTGGATATCGTTGTTAATTCATCAGAACCAAAAGCGAGTAAGATACTTCAAGATAAAGTTGGGGAACGATCAGATATGCATGTGATTCTGAATCACGCTGTCAAGGAATTACGAGGCAAAAATAAACTTGAAGCGGTCGTTTTACAAGATCTTGCAACCGATGAAACCAAAGAAACATTTTACGATGGCGTTTTTGTCTTTATTGGTCTGACGCCGAACAATGATTTACTCAAAGATAAAGCTGAATTGGATGAACGCGGTTTTGTCAAAGCGCCGCACATGATGACCAGCTTGCCGGGAGTCTTTGTTGCGGGAGATGTGCGGGCCGGATCAACCAAGCAGGCCGCCTCAGCCGCCGGTGAGGGCGCGTCGGCCGCGCTGGCGATTCGCGATTACCTGAAATCTCTTGGCTCATAGGTTGTTGTTGCAGGCGCCGTAGGCACGCCCGCATTGTGTTCTTTGGTATATCAACCTCGTGCGGTATGCTTCGTCGAGATTGCTACGCGCCCGAAAGGCGCTCGTCATGACAGTCTTAATATTTGTTGACGCGGATTGTGGACGGGATACAATGGAGGCCAAGAAGGAGCTGAAGATGAAACGCTTGATCTTCACATGTGCTTTATTCGCGCTGATGCTTTCGGGATGCAGTGGCTGGGTTGTAGAGCCGCTTCCCTACATTTCTTCGACTCCCTTTCCTTCCTCGACGCCGATGATTTTAAGTCCGACACCGATCGTCCTGCCGTTGCCCATTACTGCTACAGTTGATGCAACGCCTGCGTCACTGACCGATACGCCAACAACGCCAACCGGCACGGATACTCAAGTTGTAACACAAACGATAACCATCACTCCTGCAACCGCCGTTCCAATGACCATCACGCTCACGATCACTTCAACACTGTCTGCCACGGTCAATACGAAAATTCTCGGTTGCAGTAACGGGTTGGACATAATTCACGGCATGGGTGAAGTGACCAATGCCTATATCACAATTCAAAACGCCAGTAGCATGGATTTAACGAACGTATGCGCCACACTCAATATGTTGGGTGAGGGCCGCGCCCATCCCGATAAGACTAAATGCGTTGCTTCACTGCGGGCCGGTGATCAGGTTACTGAAAAGCTTACAGTCGATTCAACTCTCGGAAAAGATTCGCCGGTTCAGGTGGATGTTGATTCCGGCGCCACATTGCTTCAACGCGTGGCTCAAAATTCCTGTGCCGATTTCAGTCTCTTCGGTCCGAAGATCACTGATTTGGGCACAGTCACGCTAATCCCGACTCCTTAATTGCCATTCAGGTATAATCAAACTATGACTGATGAACAACTTACTAATTTGCCGCGACAAAAAATCGCAATGTTGATTGACGGCGATAATGCCCAACCATCCCTGCTCCCGCAAATGCTGGTGGAGGGCGCGCGTTATGGCCAGGTCACTGTCAGACGAATCTACGGCGATTGGACGACGGCCAACATGAATTCCTGGAAAGAGACGTTGAACTTCCACGCCTTCCAGCCCATCCAGCAGTTCCGTTACACCATCGGCAAGAACGCCACGGATAGCGCCATGATCATCGATGCGATGGATATTTTGCATTCGGGCGCGGTGGACGCGTTTTGTTTGGTCTCTTCCGACAGCGATTACACGCGACTCGCCACTCGCATCCGCGAGACCGGAATTTTTGTGATGGGCATTGGAGAGAAGAAAACGCCCAAGCCTTTTGTCAACGCCTGCGACGTGTTCGTTTATACCGAAAATTTGGTGGCTGGGACGAAAGCCGCAGAAGCGCGATCATCACATCGCAAATCAACTTCCAAAGCGAAACCCAAGACCGAAGCCGACCCGATGCCTCTGCTGGAGCAAGCCTTCGATATGGCGGTTCAAGAGGACGGCTGGGCGCGGCTCGACTTGATGGGCAATGCGCTGTATCAACTTGACCCGGGCTTTGACCCACGCACTTATGGACAGCGTCAACTCTCGCGGCTGATCAAAAGCTTGAAAGATCAATTCGAGATGAAGGCACAAGAGTTGGATAGTTCAACATTATTTTTGGTGAAGATGAAAGAATAACTTGCGCATGTCCCCAACTGTCTATTGCGAAGGTTCTTATGGTTTTTATTCAATAGCAACGAAGAACCACGCATGCATGTTCATGTAAAGGTCCAAGCGGCAGAGCAATATTTTGGCTGGAACCGATTATCGCTCTCGCTGATTATCACGGATTCAAAACCCACGAACTAAAAGAGGTCGAGCAAATTGTTATTGACCATCAAAAGGAATTTCAAGATGCCCGGAAAAAACATCTCTCCTGAAGACGCCCTTGCTCGGTCGCAAATTACCAGTATTGAGCATGACGGCTTTTGGTTATTGACCGAGGAGGGTGAATTCTTTGTGTCGTTTGAAAGATATCCTGCTTTTAGCGGTGTTAAATTGACACAGATTTTTCATTTTGAACAGGATGGCAACGCGTTCTACTGGCCAGAATTGGACATTGACATTGAGCTGGACGCGCTCCAGCATCCCGAAAAATATCCTTTGATTATTCATGACTAGCTTTGGATAGCTCAACTTTATTTTTGGTGAAGATGGAAGAATAACTTGCGCTGTATAACATCCTGAATTGGCATGTTAAGTGGCGCTCGCCTATAAACAGTTATACGGACAATCACTGAATATACATTAGTTGAACTCAGCGCCTCGCGCAGCTAAGATCAACTCCTCTCGCACAGCTTTCTATAATTACATAGTCCACACCTAGGACCGTGTAGACCGCAATATTCTCGACCTTGCTTTCATGCCGCAGTTTGAGATGGATCGCATCCAGGTAGACGATCGGATCGAGGCTGGCAGGGGACGGTTCTGCCAGGCTTCCACCAGTCCCTAGACCTTGTCCGTAATGACAATCAAGGTCGTGGTGGAAACATTCACTCCGTACAGTTATTGCAATGTTTCTTGGATATCTCGCACCGACAACGCACTACACACTTTCAGTGTGCTTTTGGCATTCATACCGATGATCTTCTCTTCGAGTTCGCTGGTATTGGCCGCCTGCTTCTTCACCACCTGCGTTTCAAATTCTCCGTTACGATCGCGTGGCACTTGGATAGCGTTGTCTCCCGCTGATGTGCGCAACTTCTTCGAGTAGTGTCCGTTGCGGCTGTGGATGTTCGGCTTCGTGCTTTGCTCGTTTCTTGACATTTCGTTTTCTCCTGTGTTTATTCCAAAGGTTTTCTCTCGTTTACATAGTTTATCTTACACCCTCCGGCTTATTTCAAGAAAAATCTCAAACCCTCCGCCACATCTTTGGGATTCTCCATCATCGGCATATGACCCGCACCTTTCAACTCTGCATAATGCGCGTGGGGCAGGGCGGCTTTCATCTCGCGTCCGCGTTCGACGGGAATCAAGGCATCCGCATTGCCGTGCAGGATCACAACCGGGAATTTGAAGGACTTAAATAAATCACTTGAATCACCTCGTTCTGCTATGGCTTTGAGCGAACCGATCACGCCTGCAGGCTTTTGTCTTTGTATTACTTCGCGCACAAACGATTGAATGCGCGGGTCAGCGGAAAGTTTGGTTGTCATTGAATCAACTACAACGCCGATTCCTTTTTCTTCAACATCTTTGGCTGTTTGATAACGACCTGCTTTTCTTTCAGGCGAATCAGCGAGAACTTGCGAGGAGATCATCCCAAGTCCGCGCACGCGATTCGGATACGCGTGTGCAAATGCCAATGCAACGTATCCGCCCATGGAATGTCCGGCGATAAATGTTTCTTGGATTCTTAGATGATCGAGCAGACCAGCAACATCCGAGGCAATATCGGTGATGGAGTAAGTTTTATCCACTGCACCAGATTGACCCATGCCGCGTAAATCAGGTATGACTAAATCAAAATCATTTTCAAGCAATGACTCAACTTCATTCCACGCTGTGTGATCCAATGGGTAGCCATGAATCAAAACCAACGGTTCGCCGTGTCCGCGGCCCTCGTAAGTGATGTTGATTCCGTTGACTTTTACTTTTTGCATTTCCATCTCCATTGTCATTGCGAGCGAAGCGAAGCGAAGCAATCTCCTGTTTTATGGTTATATGAGATTGTCACGTCGGGCTATGCCCTCCTCGTAATGACCTTAAATTACTTCCAATTTACATTTACTTTCAATTTGCTTCCCAACTTTGAATAATAATAAACAAATCTATTATCGCGCCCAAACTCATAGACGCGGCGCGTGATGTCCACATCGGCTTTACAGTATTCAGCGACTTTATCCAACTTGCCATTGCGAAACCATTCCACGGATTGAATTCCATCAGCAGTTTTCTCTGCATTGAGACAAGCCTTTGCAAGTGAATCCAACGGAATACGAAAGTTGAGCGTCCGACTGAGATCGAGAAGCAAATCCAAAGTCCGCAGCGAGGCGAAATTAAATGTCGGGGCGTACGGGCGCAAGACTTCGTAATCGAACTCTTTGATATTGAAGCCGATGACTTTATCAGCGGTTTTCAATTCGTCGATCAGGGCTTGCGCTTCGCGTTCCCAGTAAACCTTGAAATCATTTTTGTCTGTTGAATACGTTACACCGCAAGCTAGACGCAATTTGCTCGCATCGCGTCCGCCGACATCCTGAAATAACTTTTGAGTTTCCAAATCAAAGAATACAAAATTCATTATTGATTTTCCTTCAACCATTCACGACCAAACGCAAGTGCTTCTTCACGTGTCGAGACTTTGCCGGTGGCTTGCGCTTCGCGGATCGAATCAAGCAATTGACCAATGAGTGGTCCCGCTTCAAGCTTATATTCATTCATCACGTCGAGTCCGTTGATTAGACGCGGCGGCGCGACCGATTCTTGCGGCTTCTCCCAATAATTCTCAAGCAAGATTCTCGCGAGGTCCAATGCTTCTATCCAATTTTCCTGTGTCAATGTATGATCACGCGTGCCGCGCAAATCGGCGAGACCAAGCAAAACCAAATCCACGCCGCCTTCGCCAGCATCGCGGAAAAAACGGTAAATGGCTTTGCGCGATGGTTCTTTCTTTTCGCCTTCCATGCGGCTGGTGAAGTAATGAAAGCGCATATGATTTTCGACGATGATTCTTAATCGTTCGATCTCATCGTTACTGAGATTCAAAGAATGTGCTCGTTCGACCGCGACCTTTGCGCCGGATTCATCGTGGCCGAAGAATCGAATCCGTCCTGTTTCTTCCACTGACTTTGCAGCGGGTTTCGATACATCGTGATATAACGCCGCAAAAAACAACAACGCACGCGTCGAGCGGTCGGTGTTAAGAGTTTGATTGAAGTGTGCGGCGAATTGTTCGCGGTAACGTCCGAGGCGCAAGGCCAGCAACCCGGTAAATAAGTCGTTTTTCCCCGCGCCCCCCTCTTTCTCTCCCCCCATTTTCTCCGAAAATGGGGGGAGATGGAGGTGGGTAAGCGAAGCTAGTATTCGATCAAGATGCTCGATAACACTTAAGGTATGTTCCCACACCTCATGCACATGTGGCGCAGACTGTTCCACCCCTTTCATCGCAGAGAGTTCAGGTAAGAAATAGGGAAACACACCGAGCCTTTCCAACGCGCGCAGCGACGCGTCAGGACGCGGACCTTCGAGAATTTTGAATAATTCATCGCGCTGGCGTTCGGGAGAAATATTTGGAAGCAGAGGCGCGGCTTCTTTCATGGCTTTGCGCGTCTCGATTTCTATCTTGAAATCAAATGCCACGGCTTGACGTACAGCGCGCAGGATTCGAATCGGATCATCTTTAAGTGAAGTATCCGAGCAAGGGCGAATCAATTTAGCGCGTAGATCCGATGCGCCGCCAAGGGGATCGAGAATGACTTGATTACGAAGATCAAACGCAATGGTGTTAATAGTAAAGTCGCGGCCGCGCAAGTCGGAATCGAGGTCAGAGCCGCGGAACGCCGCGAAATCCAAAATGTCGCGTTTGCCGTTATCGCCAGGGAGTATGACGCGTGCAGTATCAAAGGATTGATCCAAAACATAAAAATCAGCATGTAGCACATTCGCCACGCGTCGAGCAATTTGAATCGCATCTTTAGGAATCGCAAAATCAAGGTCATGAGAGACGCGACTGAGCAGCATATCGCGCACCGCACCGCCGACAAGATAAAGTTCCGCGTTGGGCAACGCATTGCGAATGGAATCTAATAACGGCCAAGAAGCAAACGGAAAAGGCATATAAATAATTTCAGGCTTTTCTTTGTGACGACTCATCTGCGCCGCATGCAGAGCTTGTTCAGGTGTTCCACCCTGCGCGATGATCTTACCGCGCACTTTTGCTACCCAGCGTCCTGCATAAGAATCTTGATCGTCCATGTTCTTTTACGCAGGCGGTTTATATTTATTAAGATCCACCACGCCAACAAAAGGAAGGTTGCGATAATATTCGTCGAGGTCGAGTCCGTAGCCAAAGACAAATTTATTCGGGATACGAAAACCGCGATAATGGACCGGCACATTCGTTTCACGTCGTTCTTCCTTGTCCAGCAAGGTACAGACCTTGAGCGAACGCGGCTGACGCGTTTGCAAAAATTCAAGCACCGCAGCGATTGTGTTGCCGCTATCCACAATATCTTCAATCAACAATACATCCTTGCCGCGAATATCGGTTTGAAGATCATACGTGACGCGCACGCTGCCACTTGATTCGCGCACGCCCGTACCATACGAAGAAACCGCCATAAAATCCATCATGTGTGGGACCGTGATATGTCGCATCAAATCCACAAGAAAGACCATTCCGCCGCGCAGGATGCAGATGAGGATCAGTTTACGGCCTTCATAATCGCGGCTAATCTCTGCGCCGAGCTCTGCAATTCGATTCTGCAACGTTTTTTCGTCAATCAAAATTTCGGCTAACAATTCTTTGTAATCTTGCATCTATATTTCTTCCTACAAACTAGTGGCACTTCGTCCTACTGGCGTGGGACTTCGTGATGAATACGGCAACGAGCTTCATATAACTCGGATGCGCCGACAATCACCACCGGGTCATCATAGCGCGCTGGCTTTCCATTGACAAGTCTTTGTGTACGTGAGGCTTCATCGCCGCAGACCATGCAGATGGCATGAAGCTTATCCACACGTTCGGCCTTCGACATCAACATCGGCATCGGGCCGAAAGGCTCGCCGCGAAAATCCATGTCGAGTCCGGCCACCAATACGCGGACACCGCACTCTGCCAATTCCTGTGCGACATTGACAACCTCCGCATCCATGAATTGCGCCTCGTCAATGCCAACCACCGTTGTATCCTTTTCAACCTTGCTGCGAATCTCTGCTGCTTTTTCAACGGGAATAGCCTCGAAATTCGTGCCCATATGGGATGTAACTTTCTCGACCGCGTAACGCACATCAATGGCAGGCTTGAAAACCTGCACTTTTTGCCTGGCGATTCTGGCGCGTATCAGCCGCCGAATCAACTCATCTGTCTTGCCACTGAACATCGAACCGCAAATCACTTCAATCGAGCCGTGGGTATGGCGCATGCATTCTCCTTATCAGCAAAACAGGCAGACACTTTCGTATCTGCCTGTCAAGTTTACTTGATTAAACTTCCTCTGCAAATCCTACGCGGACGCGTCCGCAGTGGACGACTCGGGCAACTCGTAGCCCAACGCGCGCAGTTTCTTCTTTGCATCAATCAACGATTTTTGACCAAAGCCTTCGATGGCAAGCACAACTGCTTCGCCTTCAGAAAGTTTATTTAAGAATTGATTGACTTCGGTAATGCCAGCTTTCGCCAACGCTTCCGTTGCGCGCGCCGAGAGCCCAAGTTCAGTAATGGGACGCTCAGGAGATTTCTTCGCGGCATCGCGGGCCTTTTTGGTATCCACATAGGTCTGGCGGGCAGTCAACTTCTTATAAAAGCGATCCACCTGTCCTTCGATGTCAATGATGCGCTGGGCCTCTCCGCTGAAGAACGGATGACAGTTCGAGCAAATGTCGACGCGCAATTCCTTTTTGGTGGAACCCGTTGTCCATGTGTTGCCGCACGAAGCGCAAACCACTTTGGCGTCTGTATAATATTTTGGATGAATTTCTGCTTTCATGTTATTCCTTTGCCACCGGCATCACGTTGATGCGCTTACGGCCGCGCACCACGTCGAACATTACCACGCCATCCATCGTGGCGAACAGGGTATCGTCCTTGCCGGCATCTACATTCAAACCGGGTTTGATCTTGGTTCCGCGTTGGCGAATCAAAATGTTCCCGGCCAAAACGAATTGACCGCCATAACGCTTGACGCCTAATCGCTGACCATTTGAGTCACGTCCGTTGCGGCTGGAAGCGCCACCTTTTTTATGAGCCATTTGTACCTCTCACTTCACTTGCTCGACTTTTTTGGAGTCGAGGTTTTCTTATCTGCGGATTTCTTAGTTGGCGCCTTTTCGGATTTCTCCGCTTTCTTAGCAGGCGCTTCCTTCGCCGGACTTAGAGCCCTCTCGACTTTGACTTTCGGTCCTGCTTCAGCCTTTTCAACTTTCGGCGCGACCTTCTTCTCGACAACAGGTTTCGGTTCCGTTTTTTCAATTTTGCGAGTCTCGCCGGGTTTGCCGATGAAGATCACCATCAACCGCGTATATTGCTGGCGATGACCACCGCGCACGCGAATGCGCTTCTTTGGTGCGTATTTGAAACGGAAGACTTTTTCGCCACGGAAGTGATCCACCACTGTGACTTTGACTTGGATGTCGCCGACGGTCGGTGTCCCGACTAGTATGTCATCGCCATCGGCCATCAAAAGCGTCATCAATTCAAGTTGAGCGCCCTCTTTATCAGCCAGACGATCCACTTCAATCGTCTGCCCTTCGACGGCTTTATATTGTTTGCCGCCGCTTTCTACAATTGCATATCTCATTTTTTCTCCAGTCATTCACTTCGCCATGCAGACTGCGGGAAAACTTGCATCCTTCGCCTTCCGTTGGGGAAGCTGGTTTATCAAGCAACCGCCCCGGCACATCCAACTGCCAGGGCAGAAGCGGAGAATATTATAATGGTATGAGGTGTTCATGTCAACGGCTGGAAGTATCTTAATCAGTGAATCTGTGAGTTTACGAACCATATGCGTTTAAACCCGTTAATAATACAATAAGACTATAGTTAGCTTTTTGCAAATTGAGGAGGTATCCTGTGAAAAAGATTTGTCTCATCCTTTCTATCCTGGGCTTGCTTGTTGTGGCATGCTCTACCACATCATTGTTTCCCGCGACACCCACGTTGCTTGTTCCCACACCGGCGCCGACAGAAACGCTTTCGGTCCCAACATCACTCCCCACCGAAACCCTCTCAATTACATCGACTCCAGTGCCCTCGATGACACCGACTCAGCCCGCTCCGACAGTCACTAGCACACCAACTGCTACCGTGGTTTCTACTTCGACCGGAACAATGGTTCCTGTGACGGTCGTCCCCGTGACCTCTACATCCCTAATCCAGCCAACGCCGCAAGGCCCGGTATTTGAAAGCGTGACGACTTCAGGTATTCAAATTAACTGGGGTGATACCTGTGATACCAACTCTATCACGGTTACCGCTCAAGTCGCAAGCGGGTTTAACGTTACTTCAGTGGTGCTTTTCACTCGTCTCCAGAGCCAAAACGGAAATGCGACAACAGCATGGAACAAAGGGCTGAGCATGCACGATGACGGGTTCGGAACTTTCACGTACGATCTTTCGACGAAGGTTCTCAAGTATTATCAGGATTTCAATACCGCCTGGGTGCAATATCAACTCGTCGCAACGAATATTCAACAGCAGGAGGCCGGCCGGACTCAAATCTATCTTAATAGTCTTCTGATTCAGCGTTGCTCATACACACCAAGCAACTGACGACACTACCTAATCATTTTGCCTCATTGGCACGGATAAGATAAGCATCAGGGCAGGTCCAGGACCTGCCCTGATGCTTTTATTACAATCTTTTCAACTTCCAGCCACGCCTCGGTTAAATTTTCTTCCAATCCCCATTTCATTTTCCCCTGCGGTGTAAATGCCGCATACTGATTGTCCATCCAGATGACCAATCCCAATGGCGAGTGCGGACGCACCGACGTCTCTAACACTAAAGTTTCGTCTACCCAAAAAATAGACCGGTTCAGACTCCACTCGAGGCGATAATTGTGCCATTGAGTCACGTCTGCATTGATAACAGCCGAATCCTCCTCAACGATGCGACTAAGTAATTGACGCGCCTTGGTCTTTGAAAAAGGCAACACGAGTGCAATGGGGAATTGAATTGGATGAAAGGACGGGCTGCTGAATGCCTGGGCGAGAAAACCCTGTACAGGCTTATCATTTCGAAACGACAGGTAGTTTTTTGGCGAAGCATGGAAGAACCAGATCGCATTTGGCAAAGAAGGTAGGCGGAATGGATTCCCGCCAAACCCAAGCGACAAACCAAATGGATCGTTCCATAAGCCAAAACCCCATGTTCCGGAAATTGATCCGGAGGAGGTGCGTGCGCGCAGACCAAAAGTCAAAGGTGGACGCGCAGAGAAATTGCGACGTGGCATGCGCATGTAATCATCTACTTGCGCGAGACGGTATTCGTATTGAGATGAGGCGGGAATCGTTAAACGGAATCCATTGGATATTGGTGTTACGCTTGCGCCGTTACTAGATCGATGGAATAGATTCATGGATCCTCAATTGGTAGGCTTAGAGTTTACCATGCGGAGTAAAATAGATGAAAGTGAATCAAATGGCTATCATCAATAACGTAACGCGATTGTTGGACTCGCGCAAGATTAAATACGCAGCGTATGAATTGCCTGCCGAAAAACTTGGCGCACTTGAGACGGCGCATCTTCTTGGCGTTGATTCAGCTAATGTTTTCAAAACAATTGTCATCACTCGCGAGAAACCGAAAAAACCATTGTTGGTGGTAGTCCCTGGAAATTCAACGGTTGATTTGAAACTCCTTGCGTCAGCCCTAAACGAAAAGAAGGTTCATCTTCCAACGGAACGCGAGGCCGAAGAATTAACTGATCTGCAGGCAGGCGGAATTTCGCCTCTGGCCCTGATAAACAAAGGCTTCCAGGTTGTGATCGATTCGTCCGCACAGAACTTTAAGGAGATTCATGTTTCAGGTGGTCAACGAGGATTGAATATTAAATTGTCAGTTGTCGATTTAGTGAAGCTGACGAATGGGCGCTTTGAAAAAGTCAGTTATCCTGGCGTCTGACCTTGATTAAAGCTACGGGCATTTATCCATCATGGATGGGACCAACTTTTTCAAATAAGTGTGGCGCAATTACATAGATACCGTGTCCGCTCACAGCGGTGACGCCATTTGGCAAATTGATTTCACCAGTGCTGAAAATCTTGCGTTCGTCTTTATTGGTGATATGCGCTTCAAGGGTTAACGGCTGATGGAGGGGCAGAGGCTTTTGATAATTGATTTCCAAATTGACCGCCGCCACTTTCAGTCCTGCTGCCCAGACCACTAGTCCCATGGCTTCATCGAGAATTGCCGCTGATGCACCGCCGTGTGCGTAACTGGGCGGACCTTGTTGCGCATCGTTCAGGGTAAACTCCGAAGTCAGAATGCCATCATCATCCACCCACAATGTCAGTCCAATGCTGTGCGGATTTTCGGAGCCGCACACAAAACACCAGCCATGTTCGGGAAGTTTTCGTTTCGTCATTATTCGATTGTAATCGTATTGAAGTTAGAACTTGAAAAGTGATTCCGCATCAGCACGGGTAAAATGATTGCGATATGCCGCTGCTTCTTCGAGCAGACCTTTGATGGCGATGTATAACTCGCGTTGCAGATATGGATTAGAGATGCCATCTCCAATTGCAAGATTCAATTCGCCGTTCTCTTCCTCGACTTTGAGATGGTCGCCCGCTCCAAGCCATTCTAACCCTATGCGAATCGTCGCCTCGCATTGTGCAGTTGCCGCGGCCAATTCTGAAATGTTGGCTTTACCATTTCGCTGATTGATTGTAAATTTTGCCATGCCAGCTAGCCGCGATAAGAAATTATCGGTCTTCTCAACGGCTGGCGAAATGCCCAAAAGATAAATTATTTTTGGTTTGACAACTTCAAGCGCGGCGCGCAATTCTAGTAGTGATGGTGGGGTGGTATAAATTGCGAATTCATCTGCGGGATGCAGTTCAAAACGATTTGCTCCCTTGGATTTATCAAGACCCTCGGCCCAAATCAGAACTCCCGGTGGAACTTCATCCAACTTTCTACTTTCTGCTCTCCAATCTGTTATCTTGATTTGAGATTTTCGAATTTCGATTGGCTTCTCTTCCACCACACGAAAATCTTGGAATTGAAGAGTGAGTTGCTTTTCGCCGCGATACGTATTGGCACGCAAAGAATAGGCTACATCAATTTTTGTTTCAGCATCAGGAATTTCTTCGCCGACACCGTTCCACCAGAGCAAATCTTGTTTGGCGCCGTTCTCGTCAGCAACGACGATCCGACGATGCTCCTTTGACTTTCCAATTTCTCTTACGGACTTCAATGTTAGGTTGCGACTCGCTAAAATCAATTCTGGGTTTCCCGCGCCGAAGGGTGCAAGAGACTCTAAAGATTCGGCCAACGTAAGATTGATCTCTTTCAATGCGAGCCAGGCATCTATTTGTAAACTCGGCTCTTCTAAACTAATTTCTCCAAGTTGTTTTTCAATTGCTTTACCGAGGCCTTTGTTGAAGGTGCCGAGTTTATCGGATTGCAAGGATAATCCTGCCGCCATAGGGTGGCCGCCGAAGTTGATCAATAGATCTTTATTTGCCGCGATGGCTTCGGTGATATGCAATCCTTCAATGGATCGCGCCGAGCCGCGCAGGATGCCATCATCCGATTCGGTGAATAAAATAGCAGGCTTTTGATATCGCTCGACTAATTTGTTTGCAACAATTCCCACCACGCCGCCGGGCCAATCGCGGTGCGACAAAATGATCGCAGGCTCGGTAAGCAAAGATGGATTCTCGCGGAGTTGTGCTTCGGCCGCGGCGTAAACTTGGCTCGAAAGCAATCTCCGTTGTGTGTTCAATCCCTCGATTTGTGCGGCAAGGATTCTTGCTCGAACTGGATCTTGGGTCAACAATAATTCAACGGCGGGATTTGCATCGCCTAATCGTCCAAGCGCGTTGAGGCGCGGCGCAAATGTGAAGCCGATGGTTTCTTCAGTCAATGTTTCGAGATTTGCTCCGGCGAGTTCTGCCATCACCTTCAAGCCGAGTCGATTTGTATTTCGTAATGCTTGAATCCCTTTTTGCGCAAGCGAACGCGTTTCGCCTTTAAGCAATGCCACATCGGCGATGAGACCAAGGGCAACGAGATCAAGTACACTTGCAATTTCAGCTTTTTGATTATTGATTAAAAGTGCTTCCGCAAGTTTATATGCCACACCGACGCCAGCTAAATTCGCAAGCGGATGATCTGTTGATAATAACTTTGGATTGACGATTGCTTTTGCATTTGGAAGAGTATCACCCAGATCGTGATGGTCAGTGACGACAACGTCCACGCCGCGCGAGTTGGCGTAGTCAATCGCTTCATACGCGGTGATACCCGTATCGCATGTAATGATAAGTTCCGCGCCATTATCAATGATCGGCTTGAGACTCTCGATGTGAACGCCGTGACTCTCTTTGCCGCGAATCGGAATGTAGTAAGTGACGTTTGCGCTGATAGCTTGGAGGGTTTGAACTAAAAGGGTAGTGGAGGTTTGTCCATCCACATCAAAGTCGCCCCAAACGCAGATGGATTTGTTGGAGCGCATAGCCAAAATAATACAATCAACAGTATTACCGATCTTGGGAAATGGAGTAGATGGAAGCGAATCAGGATGAAGAAAAGTGCGTGCAGATGCAGTGTCGTTGTTGCCGCGTCGGACGAGAGTCTGCGCGATGAGCGGAGGCAGGTTGAGGTCAGAAAATGAAGCGGGAATTTCTATTGGACGAGGATCAAGCCAGCGAGTCATCTTATGGCTTCAGCGCGCGCGTTGCAATTTGATTCGGTGTGTACTCACTAATGATGCTGTTGCTCTGTTTAGATTCATAAAAGCCGATGAGATGAAAGCCCGCATCAATTTGACCACCGATTTGATCATCAAGCGAATGACTGTGTTCAAGGGGCCAATTCTTCTCCATCATCTTCTGCATGATCTCGGGATGTTCTGAATCGGCATAGGGAAGTTTATAGGCAACTTCCATAATTCCTTGTTCCGCTTTTTCTATATCGAAAATATAGAAAAAAGGATTCATGAATCCAGCCAGCAACGTCCCGCCGTGGCGCAGAACGCGGAAAGCTTCTTTCCATACCGGTCTCACTTCGGGCACAAACACATTTGAGATAGGATGAAAAATTAAATCAAATGATTCGTCGGCGAACATGGAAAGATCGCGCATATCACCTTCGATGAGTTGGATTTGCAAACCTTCGCGCTCTGCAACTTCGCGATCACGATCAAGCTGACGTGGTGAGTTATCCAACACAGTAACATTTGCTCCAGCCGCGGCAAAGATCGGCGCTTGTTGTCCACCGCCGCAGGCAAGCGCTAATAGATCTAATCCTTGCATGGGTGGAAACCATTCGCGCGTCACACGCTTTTGTTCAGTTAACAGCACAGACCACTTGCCGCGGCGCGCGGCTTCGATTACTTCATGGCTTACAGGTATCGTCCATGGACTGCCGCTTTCAACTTCGCTGTCCCATGCTTTGCGGTTATAGGCACGGATATCCATTTATGATGCCGACCCTGCTTCCTCAATTAATGCTCGCCTGCGTTTGCGATAAACCACAATAGTATGATCACCCGGTATCAGGATTTCACCGGTGTCTAAATCAGGACGAGTGGGGCGCTGGGTAATGACCACGCGGCGGTCTTGTCGTTCGATCACTAGGTTTGCTAAACTGCCAGTCCAGCCCGTCAGTTGGCGGAGAATCGGTGTGTGCATGGTGTGATAATAACGGATATACATTATTGTGTTTTCGTCATCGATTGGAACAAAAGCGATTATGGCGCGGATCGTGTCGGCGATCCAGTTTTGCCAGAGATTGGGAAAATAGAATTGCAGGGCGGGACGGCGGTTTGGATCAGGCATTTCGGAGGGTCGCTTCGGCTTTTGACCGTTATCCGATTCATTGTAGACCCATAAATTAAGCAGGTTATCTCCCTTGCCTTTGCTTTCTTCCTTTGCCACCGGTCCATTGACCAAAGTGTGATTGCCGCGCCCAATAGTATTATAGTGAACGAATGGCAAATGTACAACATCCAATTGATTTTCGATAGCGAGCGAGTAATGACATTTCCAGAGATCCTGTATGGTGGTGTAAACCATGTTGTCAGCTATCGATTCAATCCACGGCAGGGGCGGATATTCTTTTTGCGGTTCTCCCCACCAGATATAGATGAAGCCATGTTCTTCGCGGGTCGGATAGGTTTTGACGTGCAGGACTTTGGGCGGCTCGGCGTTTCGTCCATTTGCCGGAACCAATTTGCAGTTCCC
>Ga0209039_10000453_pt1 | contig 39983 bp, 34 predicted proteins | sample BogFormECP12_OM1_FD_188238 | JGI IMG/M metagenome (GOLD analysis project Ga0209039, IMG submission 188238) | Bog forest soil microbial communities from Calvert Island, British Columbia, Canada - ECP12_OM1 (SPAdes) (version 2) | ecosystem: Environmental > Aquatic > Freshwater > Wetlands > Bog ...
TCGCTCAAGGTTCGCCGCGATTCACCCTTTCTAGATCGCGCATGAGGTCTCGAACTGGCTTGGCATCGCCCGTAGAGAACCAGGCTTGCGGGATCGCAAGGTATCCCGGATTGCGTGTTCATCGGCACGAGGCGCGGATGACTCCTGCAAAACGCCGTTGTGTTTGCCGGCCGCATTGGCAATCGTCCGACCTTTGAGCGTCACATTGACTGGCCTGCTCCATTCCTCTTTGAACCAGGCGCCTGTTTCATTCCGGAACACGTTCCATTTCGGAACGCCTGTAAGCTTCCATTTTTACTGATAATAGGACCTTTATACCTCATTAGTACTTGGCACTAAGGTTGCCTTCCTAAGGCTGTTCGGACGGTTGAGCCGAATCCGAATAGAAATCCAGAAAAAAGGACGGAAACCATGCGGGTGCCAAGTGTGTCTCTACGCCGAAAAGCAAAGATTTCTCTGGAAGTGCGCGATCGGATCGTGATCGAGCACCTTCCCCTGGTCAAGGCCATCGCGATTCGAGTGCATGAGAACCTTCCCGTGCACGTGGATTTGGACGATCTCATCCACGCCGGTGTTCTGGGCCTGTTTGATGCCGTAGCCAAGTTTGATTCGACCAAGAACGTGGTGTTCCACAGCTACGCCAAGCACCGCATCAAAGGCGCCATCCTCGACAGCCTGCGGCAGCTCGACTGGGCATCGCGCGATCTGCGCAAGCGTCAAAAGCAGGTGGATGCCGTCACCCACGAACTCTCGGCGAGGCTGGGGCGCAACCCAACGGAATCCGAGGTGGCCAAGGATCTCGGCGTGACCGTGGATCGCTGGCGCCATATGTTGGTGGAACTCCGCAACGTGGGTCTGGTTTCCTCGACGGTGCACCCCGATCAGGACCGCGACCGCGTCATGGAGTTCCCCGCCACTCAGGAACTCCAGCCCGACCGCATCTGCCAACACCGCCAGTTGCAGTCGACCTTGGCGCGAGCCATCGGCACCTTGCCGGAGCGCTACCAGCGAGTGGTGTTCCTTTACTACACAAACGAAATGACCATGAAGGAGATCGGCGACCTTCTGGGCGTCAACGAAAGCCGCATTTCGCAAATCCACAAAACGGCGCTGAAGAAGATGGCAGTGGTCCTGCAGTCCGAGGGCATCCACTCGGCCGCAGCCATTTGACAATTGTGGGGAGCCAATCCTGGCTGCCGGTGATCGATAACGCTCACCGGCCCCGAAGAAGCCGCCTTGAAAGGCGGCTGCAGGCAAGATTGCCTGCCCCACAAGAACAAGCAAGATTCTGGCCGCGCACCTCCGATGCGAGCCACGACCGTAAGGGAGTGGTTTCCCGAAAAAGAACAATATCAACCGGTCAAAGCACCAGCCGTGCCTTGACTTTTTTCACCAGCCTCCTGGAGCGCGGCTATTGCCGCTTGGCCAGTAGCACTTTGGCCTCCACCGGCTGGTTGTCGCGCAGTACTTTCACCACCACCTCATCGCCCGGCTTCTTGGCTTGCAAGGCGTAGGTGAAATCGTAGAGGTTGTCGATCTTCTTGCCGTCAAACTCGATCATTACATCTCCGGCCTTGAAGCCGGCCTTGGCGGCGGGAGAACCTTCGCGCACATCGGCGAATTTGACGCCCTTGACCCCTTCGCCGAAATCCGGAATCGACCCGAACCACGGCCCGTAGCCGGAGCCCGAAGTGCCGCCCATGGGCGGAGTCTGGGGCGCGACATGCACGAACTCCGGGCGCACCGCGACGGCCCGCAGATCGTCGGCGACTTCCGCGACTAAGGTGAGCAAACGGGCGGCATCCGGGGCGTCGATCTTGTCCCAGGTGTCGCTGGGCTTGTGGTAATCGGCATGAAGACCGGAGAAGAAAAACAGCACGGGCACCTGCCCGCTGGTAAACGAGGTGTGATCGCTCGATCCCGCTTCCGGACCCTCCGAGTAGTCGACCTTGAGCTGTTGATACTTGGGCGTCACCTGCTCCAGCATCGGCCGCAGCCCGGTGCCCGTGGCCACCCCGCCGATATAGACCTTGCCGTCGCGGATGCGGCCGATCATGTCCATGTTGATCATGGCTACCGCCTGGTTCAGCGGCAGCTCGGGATGCGCCACATAGTAAGCCGACCCCAGTAGGCCCATTTCCTCGCCCGCGAAGGACAAAAACAAAATACCTCGTTTTTGTTTTGGCTGTTTGGAATACCAGCGCGCCAGCTCGATGACGCCGGCGGTCCCCGAGGCGTTGTCGTCGGCGCCGGGATGAATGGCCACGACCGAAGGCGTCAGGGAGTATTGGCCGCCCATGCCCAGATGGTCGTAGTGGGCCCCGATAATGACGTACTCGCCGGTTTCGCCGGGTACATAGGCGGCCACGTTGTGGACAGTCTTGACCACGCGCGCGATGTCCACCGCGGCATCCACGCGAAGGGTATCGGGGAAGGCGAACGACTGCGGCCTGAGGTCCTTATCGATGGCCGCTTCCACCGCGTCGAGACTCTTGCCGGCTTCCTGAAACCAGGCGTCGATCCGCTCCTCCTTCACCTGCAGGATGACAATTCCAGCATCTAGCGGCCCCGCCGTGGAACCAAATTTCTGCATCTCCCACGGCTCGCCGGGATGGGCGGCATGATCGTCGATCAGGATCAGCCCAACGGCGCCGTGCATTTTGGCGTTGGCCGCCTTATTGACGAACTGGGCGTGCGGCGTGAGCATCTTTCCGGCGAAGATGCTGTGCTCATCGTTTTCTTGAGGTTCATGCCGCATCACTAAGACAAATTTACCTTTAACATCCAAGCCGGCATAGTCGTCGTAATGGTACTCCGGGGCGGTAATGCCGTAGCCGGCGAAGACCACGGCGGCGCTCAGCTTCGCCGTAGAGGAGTAATTGAAGGGCACGAAATCGTCCGCGCAGCGTAGCCTGGTGACGCGCCCGTCATCGCGGAAATCGAAGTGGTTTTGCTTGCCGAGCCTGGCGTCGGTGGTCACCGGGAAAGACTGCAGATAAGCGTTGCCCGCGACCGGCTTCAGACCGAATTCGCGGAACTTGCCGGCGATGAAAGCGGCCGCCTTCTCAAGCTCCGGACTGCCTGTCGCGCGTCCCTTTAACTCCGGTGAAGCCAGGAACTTGATGTCGCTCAGATAAAGATTTGGATCAATCTTGGCGTCGGCGCCATAAGCCAACGGCGCCACGCACAAAACCAGCCACAAAAGCCGGCTCTTATAGAAATTCATGGTTGTTCGATTCTTGGCCAATCCAATTTCCTCGAAGACGCTGCCGCCGTTGCCCTTCTGGCTCCTGACTCCTGACTCCCAAATCCCGCAGGGATATTCAAGGGCGAAGCCCTTGCCTACTTCTTCACCACCGGCGCGCCGGTCTTCGGCAGGCCCGGCACGCTGAGCTGCAAATCGCAGCCGCAGTCTTCGCCGGCGTTCTTGGCGACCTTCTGGTATTCGATTTCGTTGTCGATGGTGGCCTTCAGGTCCGGCCACGTCATGGAATTCTGAACCCGCCGCCCGTTGATGAAGAGTGTGGGAGTGCCTTCGATCTGCAACGCCCGGCCCTCTTCCATTTCGGCATCGACTTCCTTTTCAGTCGCCTTGGTGTCCATGCACTGGCCAAGCTGCAGGGAATCGATGTCCTTGCGGTCCTTGGCCCAGATGCTGACAATCTCCTTCAGGTTTTCGGGAGTGATGGATTCCTGGTGTCCGAAAACCCAGTCGTGATATTCCCAGAACGAGCCCGGATCCTGCCGGAAGACGCAGCGGCCGCCGATGGCCCCGGCCTTGGCCCAGGGATGCAACTGCTCGATCGGGAAGTCGATGAAGTAGAGGCGCACCTGGGTGGGATAATTGGCGATCAGGTTCTGCCGCAGCATCTGCGCTTCGGCTTTGCAATGGGGGCACTGGAAATCGCTGAAGACCACCAACACGACAGTGGCTCCGGGCGTCCCGAGGCTGGGTTGGAACTGCGTCTTGAGGCGGTCGAGATCCTTCTTGAAAGGGTTGAGATTAATGTCGTAAATGTTGCCCTGGAGGATCTTGCCTTCTTTCGAAATGTAGATGGTAACGTCCTGCGAGGCCTGTCCCTGGGTGATCTTGACCACGACTTCCTGGAAGCCGGGCAAGTCCGCCGCGGGCTTCGGATCGCCCACAGTCACGCCCATGACGGTCGGCAGCACCCACAAGTGGCGCACATAGGTTTCGATTTCCCCTTTATTGAAAACCCACTTCTTTTCGCTCTGCGCGGTGCTGGCCGCAACCAGCATGAGCACGGCCGCAATGGTGGCAAACAGCGATCTGGACATTAAATATATTGTAGTCGAAGAGGCTGGGGGCGGTTCTTGGGTAGTGTCTGAAATCTGCGTTGATCGCAAATTGCAATACTCACTTGAGGGCATCGTATTTCTCGGCCATCATTCGGCAATCGGCCAACTGATCGGCCGATAGTTTGAAACTCATACGGTTAAACGGCTGGACCAGCTCCGATGTCAGGACGGTGATGTAGGCCTCTTTCGAGTGTCCGAGCAGGCGTATCAGATCGGGGTCATGAATACTGGCAATGTCGGATACGTCCCAGCGTACCTGATCCAGCACGGCAACACGCTTATTGTCCGCTGTGACCACCACGGACGCGAAAGAGAATCCACCACTCTCCGATGTAGTCGTAATCCGCATGTTCAGGACGATGTCGGTTCCATCAACGCTCTGCGTCACAATCGGTGTTAACCGAAGCTCTGTAAACACCAGCAATTGGCGAATTCTGGCAACGTGGGGCTTTTGCGGGGTAAAAAATGTCACGGCCAGAGCGGGATCGCGCTTCTCGATTATCTTGTTGCGGGGCGTTTGCGCGAATATGCCGCCGGATAGCGCCATCAGCGCCAATAATAAACCGGGACTTCATGGAGAGAATCCTCCTAGGAGGCTTTAATCGTAGCTCCCCGCCAGGCCGGAAGGAAGGCGGATCTTCGGCGTTGTAAAAAGATGCTATTTTTGAAAGGAAAGAAAGATGCCATCTAGTGAACCGTTGGGAAGGTACTTTATGAGCGATCAAGCGGAAAACACGGCGACGCAGCAGGTCGTTGAATGTTTCAGAAAGGCAAATGAAGCTAAGGCTAAACTTGAGGGGGCGATGAAGATGCTGGGTGATCGATTGGGTGCCTTAGCTCCCACGCTTCAAACTCCTGCTCGTTATATTTTCTGCGTAGACAACAGCGATAATATAACCGTAGGGCAGCACGACGGAGAACTCCATCGGCGGCCAGTTGCTCGCGTCACGCCATCGGACATCAACTGGAAGGATCTGTGCGAAATGGTGCGTGGCTACAATCAAGCCAGGGAAGACCGAACACGAAGCGCCGCCCAATTAAAAGCCATGGGGCTTCCAATTTCTGAATAGCATTCGTCGTGCGCTTTTTACGCCAGCAGTTCCGGTAGTTCCCAAATATGGTCGGTCAGATTTGATTCCATGGCCGGCGTGATTCGCAGCGTCTTGTGGATTCGGCAGAAATTGTAATAGGCGAAATGAACACAGTACGCGGCCCACAGATTCTCCCACTTCTTTGAGAAAGCATTCGTTAGCCGGGTTAAGCGGCGCATCTGCATTCTGATCGTCAGGTTTTGCCTTTCAATATGCGACGTGCAAATTTTCGCGGGATCGGGATTGCCCATGACTGGGACTCGCTCCGTGTGCGTCACGTCGGGGGGGCTGTACCGGCGCTGGCCTTCGGGGTCGCTCACGTAAACCTTGATGAGCTGCGCGAAGTCGCAGCGGTCGGAAAGCGTGGTGGTAATCGCGGGCCTGTAGGGCTGAAATCCATCTGTGCTGATCTGGAAGCGCTGGCCGGAGGTCGCGTGGCGCAAGCCTTCGATGAAGGCATCTGTCGTGGCTTGGCTACGCCGGCCAAGGGCAAAGTTCAAAACCAGCTTGGTATTCCGCTCCATCGCCACGAAGCAGTAGGCGTCCCCGATGCCCTCTTCGTTTGCCTCTTCGGGCCACTTGTGGAACTCTTTCTTGAAAACGTAGCCCCAAATTTCGTCGCATTGAACGTCTTTCACTGGCACATTGACAATCAACCGGGCCATGAGCTTTTCGCACCTCTCACCGGCCTTCACCAGAATCTTCATCAGGGTGTTAATGTCCAGCCCGGAGATCCGCTGGGTGCTTCGCAGGCTGTTGCCCTCAATCAGGAGTCGGAGGGCCAGGACGATGCGGTCCTGGGAGATGTAGGAGCCTTCCAGCGTGGGTTTATGGATCTCGGTGTAGGTCTTGTGGCATTCGGGGCAACGGAAGCGGCGCAACCCGTTCCGGTGTGTTCCGAAGCGTTGACAGGTCGCTTCGCAGGTTCCGCAAGTCATTGTGATTTCGGCGTTTTCTGCGCTCTTCATACTTCAATAATACAGCTTGCGCTAGTTGTTTTGCAAGATAAAAATGCACTTTGGATTGATGTTTTTTACCTTTACTTTGAAGGGGTTACGGGGATAGAATCGAGGTTGGCCCGCCAAAGGGCTAAAGCACGGGGAACAGCGACTTGGAAACGCTATTCCCCGTGCTTTTTTGTTATTAATGGTGGCCCTCGGATGCTGTGCATTCTCCAAGCCTGTCACGAAAACAAAGGGCAAAGCCATGGCAGAACGGCGACGTTTTACCGACGTTTTACCGGTGTTTTAGGTAAAACTACCTTTGTTTTCAAAATGTTACTGAACGCACGCTCATATGCACCGATATGGCCGATTCGGGGGATGGTTTTCCCGGATAGATGGCGCTCCACGGATCGCTGGTCAATCCTAACCTTTTGGGCTAGCTCTTCGATTGTCAGCCGCGATTCTATTCGTAGCCGGCTTAGGGCATCCGTCATGGATTCGGTTTGGGTGGCAGGTGTGATTTGATGTTGGGCGCGACTTGGCGACAGTGCTTCGGCCTGCCAATACACTATTCGGCTTTCGAGCATCTTGATGAAGTCAGTTTTGTAGTTTTCGGTTACTCGGCCCTCCCCAAATTGGACGGTCAACTCATCGTCTGGGACCAGTATAAAATTGGGCTGCGATGGGCGAGGGTCGTCCAGAAACCGTACAGGAGAGTATTCGCTATTAGCTTTCATTGGTGGACCGAGCCATTTCTTAGCCCAAGCCCACTGCAACACCCATGCGGGAATCTGTTCGCACAAGCATTCGTCAGTCAGGGGATATCCATCGTCGCGCAAAGTAGATGCAAACACGTCATATGCCTCGCGAAGGCACGGGGCGCGCTTGGCTTTTTCGAGCCGCTTGGAGTGGATTCGCAGCAATCCCGCGTGAATGGTCTTCACGAGATGATGTGGCAATTCCGCAGGGAGTTCACCCATCGCGCCTCTTGCATGTGGAACGGTGGCGGGCTTACGATGAGGGTGTCTAATGTCCGCATCGAGAAGCCCCGGCCACCGTGCCGGGCTTTTCGTTTTAGAACACCCATTCTAGCGAGTTGCGATGTGTGAAGGGTTTATTCAGCCTGTTTGTGGGGCCTGCCGCCGCCGTGGGTCTTTCGCGCCGCCGCCATCATGCGGTAGTGCGCCGCGCCGAGCTTTCGGGCGGTGGAGTTCCCGCCCTTTTGACCCAGGGCCGCCGCCGCCGTCATCCGCTGCTGCTTGAGTAGGTCTTCGGCCAAGGCAAGCGCCGCGCGGAGATTTTCTCTGCAATGGGCTGTACGATTCTGTGGAAGATCGGGGATGGTTTCGAGGGTGAGATCGGTATCGGCGATTAGGTCTCGTAGGGCCAGTAACGAAGCGCGGTCGGATGCCATACTTTCATCGTGAGGCACTTCGGCAGGGAAAGCAACCAATAGCTGTTTTTCCATCAACGCAGATTTCAGGCACTACCGGTTCTTGGGTGGGACAGACCATCCTCTTTTGTGGTCTGTCGTCTTCGCAAATGGACGCCAGCTTGACAGACGACCAAAGGCGATCGTCTGTCCTGCTGGGCTACTTCTTCTTCGCCGGCGGAGCCGGGGTTGTAGGCTTCTTCACTACCTTCCTGAGTTCCTTGGCCATGTTCTCCAAGTCGGCGCGCGGCGCGTCATAAACCGGGTTGGGCGGGTCCAGAATCTTGATGGCCCGCTCATAAACCGGCAGGGCTTCGGCCAGTTTCCCTTCGTCGATGAGCTGCGAGGCTGCGCCGGACAGGCCATCCGCCAGCAGGAACGCGCGGATGGCGTTGGCATGCGTGGTGGCTTCTTCGGCCTGGTCCCATTTCTTCTGAGCCCCGTAAAAGATCGCGATCTTGTCATACGCCATGGCCACCATGGGATGCTTATCGTTTCCCACCGAAGCGATCCACAGGTCCAGAAGCCGCTGATAGAGCGGTTCCGCGTCATCGAATTTCTTCTGCCCGAACAAAGCGTAGGCCAGGCCATCGACAGTGGCGATGAGGTCGGCATGCTTCTTGCCGTAGAGCGTTTCGCGAATCACCAGCGCGTGGCGATATGTCTCTTCCGCCGGGGCGTAAGCGCGCGAAGCGATCTGCAAACTGCCCAAGCGATCCAGGTCGTAGACCAGCGAAGCATCAATCGGTCCGAGAATCTTCGTGCGGAGGTCCAGCGCGCTATGGAGCCATTGGATGGCATCCTCCTTCTTGCTCATTTCGGCGTAGATCTGCGCCATGCGGCTGAAATCGTCGGCCACCGCGATGCTGTCGGCGCCGCTCGCCGCCCGCAAGTGCATCGACAGAACGCGGCCCATCACTAACCGGGCCTTCTCGAAATCTCTCATGGCGCGCGCGAAGCCTACGGACAGCAGGACATCGTCCACGATCTTCGGATCGTTCATGCCGACGTTCTGCTCGCGCCAGGAGATAGCCAGTTGCAGAAAGTCGTCGGCATCGGCGAATTCTCCAGCCGCGGCGCGCGCCGAAACCAGGCGCTTGAGGATGTCGTATCTCACCGGGTCGTCCAGCGGGCCCATCCGGGCCGTCTCCCAGGCCTCGAGGAAGCTCTGTCGGGCGGCTTCGTAATCGCCCTTCATGTAGCTGGCCTGGCCGGTCTTGATCAGGTCGGGAATGGCCGGCTGCGGCGGTGGTGCCGCAGTTTGGTCCTGGGCCATCAGGCAAGCTGCTGCCATGAAAAGAGCGAGCGTGAAAAGAGAGAACCTAAAAAGAGAAAGCCTAAAAGGAGAAAGCCTACACGGAGAAAGAATGTTGCGCGGCATATATGCGATTTAGTACTAATTCATTAGAGTTGTCAAGCCCAATTGGCCGGCGGGCAACTTTGGGAACTCATTGGCCCGGCCGCCGCAATCAATATATCCTGGAGTCTGCATGAAAATCCCCGGTGTGCTTTTCGTGTGCGCTCTCGCTCTGCCCCTTCTCGGCGACGAGGGCATGTGGCTCTTCAACGAGTTCCCGAAAGACGCGGTCAAAAAGGCCTACAGCTTCGAAGTGACCGACGCGTTTCTTGAAACCTTGCGGCTGGCCACTTTGCGGATCGGCGGATCCTCCGGCTCGTTCGTATCAGCGGGCGGGTTGATGCTGACGAACCGCGAGGCTGTGGCGAACTGCGTGGCCAAGCTCAGCACGCCCGAGCACGATTATGTCAAGGATGGGTTCTACGCCGCCGCCGGCTCGGACGAACGAGCCTGCCCCTCGCTCGAAGCCAGCGTCCTGCTGACCCTGGAAGACGTCACCAGCCAGATCAAGGAGCCGGTGAAGGAAGCCGCGCCCAAGAACTCGAAGCCAGTGCCGGCGCTCGTGACCGAGAAAGCCGCCGCCGAGACGCTGGCCAAACGCAACGCCGCGATTGCCCGCGTGGAAAAAGCCTGCGCGGAAAAAACCGGCGACGCCTGCTCGGTGGTGGCGCTCTCTTCGGGCGAACGATACCACCTTTACCATTACAAGAACTATACCGATTTGCGGCTGGTGTTCGCGCCGGAGGCCGCAATGGCCTTTTTCGGCGGCGACAAAGCGACGTTTACTTACCAGCGGTACGAATTGGACCTCGCTTTTCTGCGCGCCTATGAGAACGGCAAGCCCGCCGTCACCCCGCACTTCCTGAAATGGAGCGCCGAGGGCGTGAAGGATACCGACCTGCTCTTCGTAGCCGGGAGCCCCGCTGCCACTTCGCGCCTGGATACCAGCGCCCAACTGATCTACTACCGCGATACGGAAATGCCGCTGAGGGCCCAGCGGCTGGCGGCGCGCATCGACCTGTTGAGCAATTTCACGCCCAAGACCGACGACAGCCGGCGCGTCGCGGAAGCGGCGCTTCGCTCGCTCGGGCTGAGTTACAAATCCACCGCCGGCCTGCTGATCGGCCTGCGCGATGAGCGCCTGCTCATCCGTAAAGTGAATTTCGAGAAGCGGCTGCGCACCGCCGTGGAGCACGATACCAAGCTCGCGAGCGACGCCGGCAAAGTGTGGGACGACGTAGCTACCGCCTACAAGACGTGGACGCCGTTCGAGAAGCCCTACCAGATTTTGGAACAGCCGGCGGCGCAGGGCTCCTCGCTTTTCCGCATCGCCCGCCAGGTGCTGCGGTTGAGCGAAGAACGCGCCAAGCCCAATGAGCAGCGCCTGCCCGCATACCGCGACTCCGCGCTCGCTTCGCTCGAGCTGGCGCTTTACTCCCCCGCGCCCATCGACGACGCGCTGGAGATCGCGCTGCTCACTCAGTATCTGGAAGAGCTCAAAGCGCTCGGCGAAAAAGAGGTTCCGCTCAAAGCCATCCTGGGCTCCAAAACGCCGGCGCAAATGGCCACGGAGTTCGTGGCCTCGAGCAAGCTGAAGGACGTGGCGGAACGAAAGCGGCTGGCCGGCGACAAATCCGCCGCCGCACAATCCGACGACGGCATGCTGCGGCTGGTCCGCGCACTGGATGATCCGGCCCGCAAGCTGCTCAAGAAACATCAGGACTCCATCGAGACGCTGGCCGCCTCCGCATCGGAGAAGATTGCGCAATACCGTTTCCGCATCTGGGGCCCGGCGGATTACCCCGACGCCACCTCCACGCCGCGTGTCACCTTCGGTTCGGTGAAGGCCTATCACGACCGCACCGAAGCATCCGTGGTCTTCGCCACCACTTTCGGCGGGCTCTTTCACCTGGCCGGTCCGACGGAACCCTTCAAACTGCCGCAGCGGTGGGCGGACGCCAAGCCGCAGCTCGACCTGATCACGCCCTTCGATTTCGTGAGCACCTGCGATATTTCCGCCGGCAATTCCGGCAGCCCCACCGTGAACCGGAACGGCCAGTTGGTGGGCATGGTCTTCGACGCCAACCTGGAATCCCTGCCCTCCACCTATATGTATACCGACGATCTGGCCCGCGCCGTGCACGTGGCGTCGCAGGGCATGGCCGAGGCGCTCGATACAGTCTACAAAGCCACGGGTCTGCTCAAAGAGTTGGGCGTTCCCGAACGCAAGAAGAGCGGCACCGAGTAAACGTGGGGCAGACCCCCTGGTCTGCGGTCGGCCCACCGGCCGACCTGGTCGCTGTTGAATGAGGTTGCATTCAGTCTTCGGGCGGACCCCCCTGGTCCGCGCGGGTCCCCCCGGCCCCGCTTCCCACAACATAAAGTTCCGCCTCCGTTCCGCCGATCTGGTATGCATGTTTGAATGGAACAATCGCTATAGCGTTCAAATCGGCAGCATCGACGCCCAGCACCAGACTCTGTTTCGCCTCGCGGAGGAGTTGCACACAGCCATGTCAGCGGGCCGCGGCAAGTCCGCGCTCTCCCGGATTCTGGACCGCCTGGTGCAATACACCACGGTCCATTTCGCGCACGAAGAGCGGCTGATGCGTCTTCACGATTACCCCGACTTCGCGGCCCACAAGGCGCAACATGAGGAGCTCACTCAAAAGGTGCAGCAGTTTCAGGCCGAATTCAATGCGGGAAAGACGACCATAACGGTCCAACTGATGATTTTCCTGAAGGACTGGCTGACCGGCCACATCGCCGGATCAGACCAGAAATACGCCCCTTTGCTGAAGGAAAAATTGGTGGCTTAAGTTATTACATCAACTCAGCTTCTTCGATCCCGTGGAGCAGGCTTTCCAGCCTGCCACGCCGACATTCCTGTCGGCGCGAGCGTCGACACTCCTGTCGGAGGAGGTCACCGTTACTTGCGCTCGCGTACCGATCCCGGCCATCGTCCGCCGCCGCACGGACCTACAAGCCGAACATGGCATGGTATTTCTCGGGCAGTCGGGCCCGATGCATCTCCCGGTTCACGAAGACATGCCGGGTATGGCCCGTAGCCAGCAGACGGTCTCCTTCCGCCACCCGCATTTCATAGTGAAAGATCACGATGCGGGTACTCGCCTCTTCGATCCAGGTCTTGATCGTGACCTCATCGTCGAAGCGGGCGGGTGAGCGGTAGCGGCAACTGGCCTCCGCCACGGCAAAGAAGATTCCGTCCTCGCGTTCCATGTCGCGGTAGTTAAAGCCACAGGCTTTGCACAACTCGACGCGGCCCACCTCCATCCAAACCAGGTAATTGGCATAATAGACCACCCCCATCTGATCGGTCTCGGCATAGCGCACGCGGATGCGTGTTTCGGCGGCTGGCTTCATGGCAGAGTGCAATTGTAACGGAAATGAGGCCGGCATTTGTGGCTCGCGCCCCTTTTCCCTTCGGCAGCTTCCATTAGAAAAACTCAACGAACAGTTTAGAAAAACCGAGTTGTTTCCGACATAAGGGTCCGTATAATTGGTTCAACAGCTTCTGAGTCTTTGGCCGGCGCTTCGGGGCGCCGTGAAGGAGAAAAACTATGTCGTTTTTGTGGACCCGCCGAGGTCGTTGGAACCGCGTTGCGGTTCTTTTTTGCGCTCTCGCGTTGCTAGCCTTCTTGAGCCCGCGAGCAATAGCACAGGCAGTTGCCGTGGTCGAAGTGGACGGTCACGTCACCGACCCGACGGGCCAGGCCATCGTCGGCGCCCAGGTGAAAATCACCGAGACGGGCAAACACGAGGTGCATACGTCCGTCACGGACAACACCGGCCGCTTTGCCTTACAGGAATTGCCCCCGGGTGCGTACCGGCTGGACGTTTCGTTTGCCGGTTTCAAGACCTATGTGCAAACCGGAATCGTCCTGCAAGTTGGCAGCAACCCCGGAATTAATGTCAGGATGCAGATCGGCGCGGTGACCGAAAGCGTCGAGGTGGTCAGTAACGCAGGCATGGTGGAAACCAGGGATAGCGCCATCGCCCAGGTGATTGACACCGAGAGATTGCTCGATCTCCCGTTCAACGGCCGCAACCTGACGTCGGTGCTGGGGGACGGAGGCGGGAGCACGTCCACCATGACGCTGAACGGCGGCGATCTGACGGGCAGCAAGAACATTCAGGGTACTGCCGGCGGTTCCGGCCAGTTTTCGGTGGCAGGCAGCCAGGCCAACGGCATCAATTTCCTGCTGGACGGCGGCGATAACAACGACGCCTTCAGCAACGTGAACCTGCCGATTCCCTTCCCGGATGCCGTCCAGGAGCTCAACGTGCAGACCAGCGCACTGCCGCCGCAATATGGATTGCACCCCGGCGGCGTGGTCAACGTCGTGACCAAGTCGGGCTCCAACGCTTTACACGGCGATTTATTCGAGTTCTTCCGCAACGGCGACCTCAATGGCCGGCCGAAGGGTGATCAATATGGATCGCAGCCGGTTCGCGACTCTCTCAAACGCAACCAGTTCGGCGGCACCGCGGGCGGCAGGATCATTAGGGACAAGCTGTTCTTCTTCGGCGGGTATCAGGGCACCCGCCAGCGCAGCGACCCGGCCCAGAATACGGCGTACACCCCCACCGCCGCCGCGCTGCTGGGCGATTTCAGCGTGCTCGACGGCGCCAAATCCAACGGCGGTTGCCTGGCTGCTGCGCGAACTTTGAAGAACCCGAGCGGTACTCCCTATCCCAACAATCAGATCCCGGTTTCCACGTTCGACGCAGCCGGGTTCAAGCTGGCGTCCACCTATGTTCCGCTCTCCCCCAGCCCTTGCGGGCTGTACACCTTTGGCTACCCGCTCAACAACCCAGACGATGAATGGATCGGCCGCGTGGACTACATCGTCAGTTCCAAGCAGACTTTTTACGGACGCTACTTTCTTTACGATTACCTGGCGGAGGTGGTTTTCGCCAATAATAACGCTCTGACTACCGGGGCGCCGGGCAACCAGGATCGGTCGCAAACCATGACGATTGGCGATACCTACTCCATTAGCCCCACGGCGGTCAACGCTCTCCACATGACCTTCGACCGCCGACGGGACAACCGCGCCGACGCGCCCAATCTGTTCAGCCCCGTCAGTCTCGGCGTCAACATGTATAACGCCCAGCCGAACTACACGCAGCTCAGCGTCAGCAGTTATTCCGGCAGCGGCTTCAACATCGGCTGCGGCACCTGCGCTCTCTCCAACTTCGACATCAACACCTATCAGTTGGCCGACGATTTCACCCTTATCCGCGGCAAGCACCAGATCATGTTCGGCTTCGACGGCCGCAAGGACCAGTTCAACTCCTACAACAATCAGCAGTCCAACGGCCAGTTCACTTTCAACGGCGGCATCAGCGGCGACGGCCTGGCGGACCTGCTGACCGGCCGGTTCGACGGCAGCCCGGGGCTGACCGATGGAAACGTGATTTCCGACTACCTGCGCCAGACGGTGATCGCCGCCTACGTGCAGGATTCTTTTCACGTCTCGCCGCGGTTCTCCATCAATTACGGCGTCCGCTGGGAGCCATCCGTCCCGTCCTACGATAAATACGGGCGAGGCAACCAATTCAGTTGGCCGTTGTTCCTGCAGAATTGGCACAGCACCGAATATCCCACCGCTCCGGCCGGCCTGATCTTCGCCAAGGACTCTCAGGATTGCTGCGGGGATGCCTTCACGGCATCGCACTGGGCCACTTTCTCGCCCAGGCTCGGGATGGTATGGGACCCCAAGGGCGACGCCAGACAGACCATTCGCGCTTCCTTCGCCATCATGCACGATACCACCGAGCTGTTCTACCCCGAGCGCTGGACCACCAACGCTCCCTACGTCTCTTCGACGCAGATCACCACCGGAGTATTCTCCAATCCGTGGGCCAGCGTCGCGGGCGGCAACCCGTTCCCCGGGAACACGGTCTTCCCAGCCACAGCAGGCGTCTACGTCAGCGTGCCGCCCAACTTGAAAGTGCAATACATGATCAATTACAACCTCAGTTACCAGCGCCAGATCAAGAACGACTGGCTGGTCACGGTGAACTACCTGGGCAGCCTCACGCGCCACATCTGGGGCTCGACGGATGTCAACTATGAAATGTACACCGGCTCCACGGCGACCTCCACGGCAGCCAATGCCAACCAGCGCCGCCTCACCTATCTGGCGAACCCCGTCACCGGGGCGGCTTACGGCGACATCCAACAGAGCGATGATGGCGGGAATGCCGAGTACAACGGCCTGCTGGCCTCGGTCAACAAACGCTTTGCCCACAATTTCACGATCCTGAGCAACTACACGTACAGCCACTGCGTCAGCTCCTGGGATTTCGCCGGAGAACTGGCGGGCGTGATTTACCAGAATCCGCTCAACCGGGCCACCGGCGAACGCGGTAATTGCGGGTTCGACCACCGCCAGGTCTTCAACACCTCGATTGTAGTCACCAGCCCCGGGCTAGGGTCCGGCGCGCTCAAACTTATTACTGCCGACTGGTCGCTGGCGCCGGCCGGCAGCCTGTTCACCGGTAACCCCATCCAGCTCAGCGATGGCGGCAAGGACATTTCGCTCAGCGGCCAGGGCCTCGACAGACCCAATGTGGTCCTGCCGACCCAGGTCTACCCGGCCACAAAGACGCTTGGCAGTTGGTTCAATCCGGCGGCCTTTGCAGTCCAGCCGGCGGGGACCTTTGGCAACCTCGGACGGAATGCGCTCTATGGCCCCGGCCAGATCAATTGGGATATGTCCCTCATCCGCCACTTCCGGTTTAGGGAGCGTTGGAGGCTGGACTTCCGCGCCGAGTTCTTCAACATCATGAACCACGCCAACTGGAACAACCCGACTACCAGCAACACGAGTTCCACGTTTGGTCAGATCACCGGGTTCGGTGGACCGCGCAACATTCAGTTCTCAACGAAGCTTTTCTTCTAGTTCCTATCTAGAACCTCTCCATTGGGGGCCAGGCCAACCCTGGCCCCCTTTTTTTGCCTGTACCTCCCTGCAACCCCGGCCCGTCCGCAACCGTCTGTTAGACTGAAAGTTACAATCCCCCCATGCATGTGCGCGTGTTGTTTTTCGGGATGCTCAGGGAACTGGCAGGCCGCCCGGCCGATGAGGCCGATTTTCCGCCGGGAGCCGATCTACGCTCCGTATTCGAACACTACGCCAGCCGTTATCCGCGCATGCGGGAGTTGGCCGGCAGCATCGTCGTCGCCCGAAATCACGAGTTTGCGGAGATTTCCACGCCCCTGGCCGACGGCGATGAAGTAGCTTTCCTGCCGCCGGTCTCGGGCGGCGCCGGCGCCTCTGCGCAGATCGCCGAAGCCGGCCATTACTTCGCTCTGACGCGCCAGGCCATCGACACCCGCGCACTGGCCGCCCACCTGATCACGGGCGCCGAAGGCGCGGTCGTCACCTTCGATGGCACGGTCCGCAACCACACCGGCGGCCGCGCCACGCTGTGCCTGGACTACGAATGCTATGAGCCGATGGCTCTCAAAACCATGGCGCGGATCGGACTCGATCTGGCCGCCTCGCGCAAGATCGAGCGCATCGCCATGGTGCACCGTCTCGGCCGCATGCTGATCGGCGATACCAGCGTTGCCATCCTGGTGACAGCCGCGCACCGCCGCCCGGCGTTCGAAGCGGCGCTCGAAGCCATCGACCAACTCAAGAAGCGTGTCCCCATCTGGAAGAAGGAACATTTTCTCGACGGCCAAGTCTGGGTGGAAGGAGAGTGGGACCAAAATGTTCCGGTGGCCGGCTAGTGCTCCCGATGCGAGCCGCGACCGTGAGGGAGCGGTGCCCGTCCCGCGAATGTTCGCTCGCCGTCAGGCAACTGGACGCATTGGCGCAGCGGTTCTGTGCGCGTCGGTTCTGTGCGCCACGGCGCTAACCGCCCAGACCACGGTCTTCAAGACCAAGGTGCAACTGGTGCACGTGATCGCCACGGTGAAGAACCCGGACGGCGAACCGGCGGGCGCGCTGGAGAAATCCGACTTCACCATCTCCGACAACGGCGTGCGCCAGGAAATCGCTTTCTTCCAGCGCACCACCGAGCAGGCGCTCTCCATCGTGCTGCTGATCGACACCAGCGGCTCCACTGCCAAGGATTTGAAGTACGAGACGGATTCCGCCGCCAAGTTTCTCCACGCGCTGCTCACGGAAGGCAACCCGCAGGATGCCGTGGCGCTCTATAGCTTCAACTACGAGGTGCGCGAGGAGCGCAACTTCACGCGCAATTACACGGCGCTCGAGAACCGTCTGAAGCTGCTCCACGGGGAAGCCGGCACTTCGCTCTACGACGCCATTCATTTGGCCGCGCGCGCGCTCGAACCGCGCGAAGGCCGCAAGGTGATCGTGGTCATCACCGACGGCGGCGAAACCACCAGCAGCGTCAGAATCGAGACCGCCCTGAAGGAAGCCCAGTTCGCCGACGCAGTGATTTATCCGGTGGTGGTGATCCCCATCACCAACCCGGCCGGCCGCAACACCGCCGGCGAACATGCCCTCATCTTCATGGCGCAGCGCACCGGCGGGCGCACGTTTTTTCCCGACGCCGGCAAGCTCGACAAGGCCTTCGCCGACATCATCGCCGAGCTGCGCACGCAATACCTTCTCAGCTTTTATCCGCAAGGCGTGCCGCTCACCAAGGACCCGTATCATAAACTGCAAGTGTCGACCACTTCGCCCGATTTGCGCGTCTCCGCCCGCGACGGCTATTATGGGGATGCGGAAGGCGCCGGCCCGGCCGATGCGCGAACCGCTGTCAGTCCCGACGGAAGAAAGAAGCGGCCTCAGTAGTGATCGAATCACAACAGAATGCAAAATCCGGGCGCGCGCCGGAACATACGTTTGAGGAAGCCAGATACCTCAAACAGTTGATTGAGAACTCGACGCCCATCCGCGTGAAGATGGAGGACGGCGAAGAAGTGGCCGGCATCATCGAGTATTACGACAAATCCTTCATCCGTCTCACACGCAAGGGCGAGCCCAATCTCTTTATCTTCAAACACGACATCAAATACATCCTGGAAGAGGGTTAGCCCCGGGCGAGCCCATGCAGCACCTGGAAACCGCCGTCGAAATCGCGCGAGAAGCCGGCGCGCTGCTGGCCAACTACCACCAGCGCCACGTGGCCTTCGAAACCAAGGGCGAATTCGACCTGGTGACGGAAGCCGACCGCGCTTCCGAAAAGCTGGTGGTGGAGCGGCTGCGCTCGCATTTTCCCTCCCACGCCATCGTCGCCGAAGAAGGCGGCGGCCACGAGAGCTCATCCGACTACCGCTGGTTCGTCGATCCTCTGGACGGCACCACCAATTTCGCCCACGGCTTTCCGATGTTCTGCGTATCGATCGGCCTGGAAAGGACGGGCGAAGCCATTGCGGGCGTGGTCTATGACCCAATCCACCAGGAGCTGTTTACCGCCGAGCGCGGCTCGGGCGCGTTCCTCAACAACCATCGCATTCGGGTCTCCGAAACCAAGCGCCTGGCCGATAGCCTGTCCTCCACCGGTTTCCCCAGCCGCAAGCGGCATCACAATATCAACATCCATTTCTATTACCAGTTGGCCATGGCGTCGCACGGCGTGCGCCGCACCGGCTCGGCCGCGCTGGATCTGGCGTACGTCTCCTCCGGCCGCCTGGACTTCTTCTGGGAATTCGGCTTGAAATCCTGGGATATGTCCGCCGGCACGCTGCTGGTTTCGGAAGCCGGAGGCCGCGTCAGCGACATGACCGGCGCGCCCCTCAATGTCACCGCTTCCGACCACCTGCTGGCCGGCAATGGCGTGTTTCACGACGAAATTCTGGCGGCGTTCGCCGAGATCTTCCGCGGCCATCAACGGATTCCGTTGCCGCCGCTGACGGGACTGTAGTGGGACAGCCAAGTCGCAGCAAATGGCATGCCCGCTAGATCGAGTGATCCGCCGGTGCGTCTTCTCCTCGCCACAGCCGGCGCGACGTCCAATCGTCCGCCGGCCCCTGCCAGAAGGGATCGGCCGGCGGCAGGCCCAATGGCAGCAGAACCGTGGAACAGAGATACAGGCTCCCCGTCGAAATGTAGTCCTCGCCCAGGTGCGGCTGGTGTCCGCAGAAGCCAATCGTCAGCCAGCCGTGTTCATCGAATGTTCCGGGCGCCTCCAGCAACCGCCGCATCACCGCCGTCAGCGCGCCGCGCACCCGCGGGCCGGTGAGCGGCGCCGCGAGCGACCCCAACAGCGCCATTTGCGCCAGCAGTTGCAGCGCGCCGGTGCGATAGGTGATGGAGCGGCCCACCGCCGGAAAGGCGCCCTCCGGCGAAATCGATCGCTCCTGAATGGCGGCATACCGCTCGGCCCGCTTCAGGGTGTCGGCTTCCAGATTCCTCCAGCGCTGGCTGTGTGCGCCAATAGTACGCAGCACGTCCAGCAGCATGGGCTGGATCACGAAGCTGTTGTAATAATCCCAGTGGAACCGCGGACCGTCGCCATATACGCCATCACCCAGATACCACTGCTGGTGTTGGCGAATGGCGTTGTCCACGCGAGCCTGGTCCCATCGCTCTCCCACGTGGGCCAGCGTCGCTTCCACCATGGCGGCAAACATCAGCCAGTTGTTCGCCGGCGGAGCGATTGCGCGCGAAGCCGCCAGCGCGGCCGCCAGGTTCTTCCGCGTTTCCGTATCCAGTTTCGTCCACAACTGGCCGGGGGCGCGCAGCACGGCCTGCGCCAGGAACCCGCAATCCACCAGCGGTTGGGAGCCCTCGTCAAAATTCAGAAAATCGGGCGATGCCGGATCAGTGGCGTGGCCCAGCGCGGCCCGCGCCAGATCGCGATAGCGCTGTTGCAAATCGCGCTCCGCACCGGCTTCCCATCCGGTCTCCAGCTCCAGTTCGAGCCATGGCGCGATCCCCGCCAACAGCCGGCCGATGGCCTCCAGGTGCGTATACCGCCGCCGCTCTTCCAGCCTCCCGCCGGCGCACTCCACCGGCATATTTCGTTTGAGTGTCCCCGCCGCCAGATTTTCGAGCACCGGATCGGCAATCCGCGTCAATTGCCGCAGCCAATACTGCCGGTCGTCTTCGGCAGCCGCCTGCGCTCGGGCCGCCGCTACTCCCAACCCCGCAACCGAATGAAAAAACCCACGCCGGTGGATCATGTCCAAACAGTGTATCCCGCTTGGAGCCTCCGCGATTTCGTGAACCTCGCGCTTGCGCATGTAAAATGGAAGCATACCCCGGCATGAGCATACGTCCTTCCTCCGTTGATCCTGCCAGCCCTCACGTCGATTCGCCCGGCGCACGCGCGCGCCGCCGCCGCTGGCTCTGGTTCTTGACCGCCATTCCTGTCGCCGCCGCGCTCATGGCTGCCGGTTCCTGGTGGCACGCACGAGCAGCCAGCGCCCGCATCCGTTCCATCGCGGTCCTGCCCTTCCTCGATTTGTCCCAGGGAAGCGGCCAGGATTGGTTTGGCGACGGCATCACCGACGAAATCATCGATGGCCTGGCGCGCATCCCCGGCCTGCGCGTGACGGCCCACGCTTCGGCCTTCGAATTCATGAACCAGGCTCACGATCTTCATCGCATCGGCGAACAATTGGGCGTGGCCGCAGTGCTCGAAGGCAGCATCCAAAATGGCGGCGGCCGCCTGCGCGTTACCGCTCAACTCCACCGCACCGCCGACGGTTACCAGCTTTGGTCGGTCACCTTCGACCGCCCGGCCAATGACGCTTTTCGCCTTCAGCGGGAAATGGCTCGCGCCCTCGCCGGGCGAATCCGCGCCGCCCTCAAGCCGGGTTCCGCGCCGCGCCAGCCTTCACCCCAGGCTTATGACGCTTACCTGGAAGGCCGCGCCTGGTTCGGCCGCGCCGGTGCCGCTTCCGTCACCAAGGCAGCCGAACGCTTCGCCGAGGCCACGCGCCTGGATTCCGATTTCGCTCTCGCCTGGGCCTGGCAATCGATTGCCGATGAGTATCGCGTGGATGACGGCCTGGTTCGCTCCAATGAGGCCATGCCCGCGGCGCGCGACGCCGCCGAGCGCGCCGTCGCCCTGGATGCCGATTCCGGCGAGGCCCACCTCGCGCTCGGGATCGTGAAGCTGCAGTACGACTGGGATTGGAACACCGCCAGACAGGAATTCGATCGCGCCCTTCAACTCAGCCCCGGGTCCGCCTTCGCGCTTCACTGGCTGGCCCATTGGTATGAAACCCAGGGCCGCCTCGGCGAGGCGCTCACCGGGATGCAGGCGGCGCTCACGCTCGATCCGCTCTCGCCCGAAATGCTCCGCGATGTAGCGAATGAGTATCTGGCCTCCGCAAATCCCGCGGGCGCGCTTCCGTTTGCGCAGAAGGCCGCGGATCTTTTCCCCCACGACCCGCAGGTAGAGAGCAGCCTGATTGGCGCGCTCTTCTATGCGGGTCAGAAGGAAAAAGCGCGGCAGTTGACCAGAGAGCTAGCCCCGCCGGTCGAGGCGGCGCTCTGGTCCGCGATAGAAGGCGAACCCGGCGATGCCCGCAGTCTCCTCCATCGGGCGGATGATTTGCACCAGGAACAGGAGGCGCCCGCCACGGCGTTAGCCGGCCTGGCCGCGGCGGTGAAGGATTGGGATCGCCTGTTCTATTGGCTCAATGTCGCCTACGATGAGCGAAGCGTCCATCTGCCCTATGCCCGCCTGGATCCGCGGATTCCCGCGGCCGATCCACGCTTCGTGGAACTTCTGAGCAGAATGAACCTGCCGCATTGAGCAGACCACTCCCTAGCCTGGCAAAGCCGGAACCAAACAGTAAACTTGTTTTTTCAACGCGGAGACGCGGAGGAGAGACAGGGCGTCAGCCGGGCGGTGTTCGGATACGCGATTGCGCTTACTGCCCTCCGCCCGGTGCTGGCGCGGGCGCCACCGTTTCCGGCTCGGTCTTGCCGCGATGGCAGGTGTAGCAGGTCACATAAACCTTGCCCTCGACCGCGGGAAACTTGGCGTTGATGTCATGGGCCATGGTGATCATCGAGCGAGCCACCAGCTTCTTGGGATTCTCATCGCTGGCGAAGTCCCCTCGCACATGGCAGAATTGGCAATTCTGTCCGAGCGCCCGAGCGAACTGCTGCATGATGCCAGCCTGCAACTGTTCGGGCGTCAATATTTTCAGATTCTTCGGCGGCCCGCCTCCGGGGCCCTTCTTTTGTTGCGGGGGCGCGTCCTGGGCGCAGAGCGGGATCAGAACAAACAGCATCGTGGCAAGAAATCGCATGGAAACCAGCATACCCCATTCGCCTCTCTGGCTGGAAGTGCCTTCCGACCGCTTTTGTGGGTTGAAAGGATTTCGCGGACAACGGCATTCTCCAGATATATGAGGAATACGAAAACCGTTCTTCTGGTTCCATTCCTGTTGGCCACCGCCTGGGCGGATGAGACCGCAGACCGCGCCGCCATAGACCGCGCGGTCACCGCGCTGAACGACCCCGGTCAGCGTGCCGGCGCGTTTGCCAGGGGTGCCAACCCTGTAACCGAACTCTCTCGGCTCCTGAGCTCGTTCCCGCCCGTATCCCACTTCCCACTGGGCCAACCCTGTCCGGCCTCTTCCGATACTCGCTTTACCGTGGTCATTTCACACGAGCCCTGGGGGAAGCCACCATCGTGCCCGTGCCTTCCGCAATCGCGCCGGCCATGCCGCAGATTGAAAGTGGTTCCATCCAGTTTCTCAGTCCCGACGTCGCCCTGGTCGAAGGCACAGCACGCCGGGCTGATCGAATCTTCTCCACCCCCGTGCTCTTCGTCATGCTGCGCGAAGGCCCCAATTGGAAGATCGGGTCGCTCCGCGTGTTGAAACCGGAAACAGACGAAACACGTCTCCAGAAGTAGTAAGCCATTTCGGGCCGCGCCAATCCGCGCGCCTGTTACCATATTGGTGATTCCCATTCCATGGCTGATCTCCGCGTGAAAGCGTACGGCACGGCGGCGGCGATACTCACGCTCGACCGCCTTACCAAGTGGTGGATCGAGCGCCACGTCACGTTCCTCGACACCTGGCGCATCATCCCGGGCTTCTTCGACATCATCCATTCGGAGAACCGCGGCGTGGCATTCGGGCTGTTCAACAACTCCACTTCCCAATGGCGCACCACGCTGCTGATCCTGGGAACGCTGGTGGCCGTAGTGGCTGTGAGCGCGTTGCTGTGGAAACCGGAGCGGCTGGACGCGGCGTCCCGCTGGGGCTTCGCGCTGGTGCTGGGAGGAGCGGCCGGCAACCTCATCGACCGCATTGTCTGGGGACGCGTGACCGACTTCCTGTTGTTCTACGCCGGCCGGTATCAATGGCCCGCCTTCAACGTAGCGGATTCGGCCGTGGTGATCGGAAGCGGGCTGCTGGTGATCGATCTCATCCGGCCCAAACGACGGACGGCGAATGTATCCTGAACTGTTCCATCTTCCGTTCCTGCACACCTACGGCGTGCTGGTGGCGCTGGCATTTCTGGCCGGCCTGTGGATCGCCACGCGGCTGGGCAAACGCGAAGGTCTGAATGCCGAGGCTCTCACCAACCTGGTGATCTACTGCGCGCTGGCGGCCATCGCCGGCGCCAAGCTCATGATGTTCGTGGTGGACCCGCGCTACCGTCAGAATCCCGCCGAAATTTTCACGCTGGACACGCTGCGCGCGGCCGGCGTATTCTATGGCGGGCTGATCGCCGCGCTGGCCGTGGCCTTCTGGTACATGCGCAAGGCCGGGTTGCCGGCATGGCGGACGGCCGATGTCTGCGCTCCGGGGATCGCGCTCGGCCATGGCATCGGGCGCCTCGGCTGCTTTTCGGCCGGCTGCTGCTGGGGCGTGGAGTGTCACCTGCCGTGGGCCGTCACGTTCCATAGCCGGGTGGCGGCTGAAATCGTAGGCGTGCCGCTCAACGTGCCGCTCCATCCCACCCAGCTTTACGAAGCCTTCTCGGAGTTCGCCATTTTCGCCCTGCTTTACTGGAGCATCGGCAAGCCGCATCGCCCCGGCGCCATCATCATGCTGTATCTGCTGCTGTATGGCGCGGTGCGATTCGTGGTGGAGTTCTTCCGCTACCACGAGCAGGGCAACCTGTGGGGCACGCCGCTCGATGCCTCGCAATGGATCTCGCTGGGGTTGTGCGCCGCCAGCGCCGCGTGGCTGCTCAGGCAGCGCCGCACGCAAACGGCTTAGCCACAGACCTCCGCGAAGATGGCGACAGCGCGCGTTTTCCCTGCCCTTACCTGTCTATGCGTTTCCTCTACATCTCCGAGCGCCTTCGCAGTGAAGATATAGTTTTTTTAGCCCCGGCTTCGCCGGATTAAGAGAGGCGTTCCCCAGATCCGTAGTACTTTCGCGGCGATTCGGTACGGTTGAAGTACGAATTGCCCTTTTTCCTTCAGCGCTTTCAAGGCATCATGGCATCAAGGAAACAGGCAGAGGAATATGCCGCAGATCAAAACAAGTTTCGCAAATCCGCCCGGGCCGTTCGCCATCCCCGCGGCGCTTGATTCCAGCACGTTGTTGTGGGCGAGGCTGGACAACGGCCAACTGGAAGCGTGGCTCGGCGATTACATCTGGTTATCGGAGTTCGCCGAGGATCCGCACCGCGCCAATTGCGCGCGCACGCGCGATGAACTGATGGCGGAATGCGTTCTACGCAATCGCCATGATCTGGTCCGCCGGGCCTGGGCTCGCCTGGCGAGAAGCTCGCGAGGACGAAGATAATGGCTGGGGCACCCATCCTGGTGGTGGACGATTCGCGCGTCAACCTCAAGCTCATGCGGCTTCTGCTGACCTTTGAAGGCTTCGAGGTCCGCACTTCGGAACGGGCCGAGGACGCGCTCGAAATGCTGGATAGCTTCCGCCCGGCGCTGGTGCTGACGGGCATTCAAATGCCCGGCATGGACGGTCTGGAGATGACCCGGAGGATCAAAAGCGATCACCGCACCAGCGGCATCAAGGTGGCGGCGCTGACGACCTCCACATCCCGGCTCGACAGCCAACGAGCCATCGAAGCCGGTTGTGAAGACTGCATTTCGAAGCCCGTGGATACCTCCACGTTGGCGTCGCGGCTGCGTGACCTGCTGGGTGAGAAGCCGCTGGCGCGGCCCGCCATGGCGGCGCCGGCGCCCAAGCCGAACTCGCCCGCGCCCGACGTGGGGACCTTACGGCAGCGTTTCCTGCGCGAGGGCGCGAACCTCAGCCGGGAGTTTCTCGAGAGCCTGGATATTCGCCTGCATTTCAAGCGCATGTCCGGCCAACTGCATGAGTGGGCTCGCGGCGGCCAAGCCCTGGAATTCCCCGCCATCGCCAAACTGGCGCAATCCGGCGAGCAATTGCTGGCGGAATTCCCCTTGCGGGGCGAAGCCTTGCGCGAGTGCCTCACCGACTTGCAACTGACGTTCGTCGAACTGCTCAACCTTGAAGATCCGCCCCCGCCGGACTGCTTCCTGCAGGCACTCCGCGGGAAACGCATTGCGCTGGTGGGCCTGCCGGCCGGCCAGACCGACGCGATCTGCTCCGTCCTGGCTCGGGTGGAAGCGCGGCCCCGGCTGTTTTCACTCGCCGACGAACTGGAATCGCAATCCATCCGCGAGTGCGATCTCACCATCCTGCACGTCCAGGCCGGCATGGATGCCGAACGCCTAAGCGCGATGGCGGCGGGCATCGGCGCGGGCCAGTTACTGCTGGCCGGGGAGCGGGCCGAATTGATGAACCTGGCGCCCGGCATGCAAGCGGCGGCGGCCGAATACCTGGGCGCCTGGGAGCCCGAGGAAGTCCTGATGCGGTTGACGCTGGCCACTACGCGCACCACTTCCCGGCTGTTGGCGCAGGGTCCGAAGGCGGGACGACGAGGCGGAGTGGCTTCTCCGAGCGTGCTGCTGGCGGACGACGACCCGATCGTTCTGGCGCTGCTGTGCTCCATCCTGCCGAATTACGGCATGCAGTGCCAGACTGCCGAAAACGGCCGGGAAGCGCTGCGCGCCATCCGCGAAACCAAGCCGCAAGCGGCCGTGCTGGACGTGAACATGCCCGGGCCCGACGGCTATGAAGTGTTGACCGCCATCCGCGAGGAGAACCTGCCGACGCTGGTGGTGATGCTTACGGTCCGGCAGCAGGAGGCCGACATCCTCAGGGGATTCCAGTTGGGTGCGGACGATTACATGATCAAGCCATTCAATCCGTTGGAGCTGGTTGCGCGCTTGAAAAGGCTGCTACGCCAGGGGGTGCAAGCATGACCAGAACGCGGCGGCAACATCATCGCGAACCTGCCGATTTCACGGCGACTCTGAAGCGGGAAGACGCTTCCGGGAAAGTCTCCACGCTGCGCCCCCGTGCGCTCGACATCTCGCCAGCCGGCATGTGCCTGGAATGCCTGCAGCCCATCGCGCCCGGCACGCAGGTCTACATGGATGTGGCGCGATTCGCCTTCCCGCTGGAAGCCGTGGTGCGTTACTCGATCGAGCGCGACACGATTTTCCGCATCGGCGTGGAATTCTCCGAATCCACCAGGCGGCTGACCCAGGGAGTGGTGGCCTCCACCGATTACTATGAGGCCCTGCAGCTCAGCCCCAAGGCCGACATCGAAACCATCCACCGCGTGTACCGGATCATGGCCAGCCGCTTCCATCCGGACAACGCCGAGAGCGGCGATCCGGAGCGGTTCCTGTTGCTCTCGGAAGCGTACCACGTGCTCAGCGATCCGGACACCCGCGCGCACTACGACAGCATGCGCGAAACCGAACCACCGCGCCCGCTGCCCATGTTCCAGGCGCGGGCCTTCGTAGACCAGAAACAAGGCGAGCAAAACCGGCGGCTGGGCGTGCTGTGCCTGTTATATGCCCAGCGGCAGCGAAACTACGAACATCCCAGCATATCGCTGTTGGAACTGGAAGGATTGATGGCGATTCCGCGCGAGTACCTGGAATTCACGCTCTGGTATCTCAAGGAGAAGAAGTACGCGGAGATGAACCAGGGAGCCGACTTCAGCCTGACGGCGGACGGCGTGGACTTTGTGGAAGAACACACGCCGCCGCACGCCATGATGCGCAAACTGCTGCAAGGGGGTGCGGGCGGCACGCGCACCGCCGATCCCGATGTGGGGCGCGCGGATCACGCCGACCTGACGAACGTGCAGTAGCAGTTCAGACGCGGTAGGTGTCAGGACGCCACGTCTTCACGGCGCGCTTGATGGCATCCTGTGAGAGGCTCTCCACGGCTGCGCGTTGCGCCAGCGCGACGAATTCGCCATCGGAGGCAAAGCGCAGGCCCACAATCTGTTGAACGGTGAGACGCGCATCGAGCAACTTGCCGGTCATGGCGAAGTGACGGAGGTTCTCTTCGGCGCGGATGGCGCGATCCTGGGCTTTGACCGCAAACATGCGGGCGAATAGCGCCGTAAGCAAGCCACAAACCGAGAGCACCACGATCAGCGAAGCGCTATAAATTCGCTCGTGTTTTCCCCACGACTCCACCAGGTTGACGATGGAACCAATGATGGTCAGAAGGAGGACTGGCAGCAAGACATAGTGAAACATTGGGACGGTCCGGCGATGGTTGCTGTAGTTTTGATCGGGCATGGAATGAACTCCCTCCAGATAGTGTAAGCGAGCCACGGCGCTTGCTGGCGCTGCGCTTCCCGGATCGCCTACCGCACGGTGAAGTTCACGTCGACCACCGTCTCGACTTCCACCGCGATGCCGTTAAACAACGTGGGCTCATAAACCCATTGCTTCACCGCGTCGATGGCCGCCTGGATAAGCGGGTCGGGGCCGTTGATCAGCTTGATTCCGACGACGTGCCCGTCCTTGCCGATGGTCACCGCCAAATGGACTACGCCTTCCACGCCGGCCTTCCTGGCTTCGGGCGGATACAGCGGATCCTTGCGCTCCCTCAGGGATTCAATCGAGACATCGCCGGGCAACTTCATGCGGTGCGGTTCGGGCTCCGGCCGCGCGCCCACCATGCCCAGCGTCACGTTGATCCGGGAGCCTTCCGGCAACGCAATTCCGCCCTGTGACTCCTTGCTCTCGGTCGCCTTTTGCGCCCAGCGATCGGCGTCGGCGATGTCCTGTTGATACTCCTCCGCGGTATCGCGCAAGTCCGCCCGTTCACGGATCAACAGGTTCATATAGGCCATGGCACGGCTGAACTTCGGGTCGATCAAAAGGCCGTGGCGCAGCGCTTCAATACCGGTCTCCAACACACCGCCGTACCGCGCTTTGAGATCCTGTTTAATTCCCCCGTCAGGCATGGGACCGGGCTCCTGCGGCTTCATCCCGATCGCGCGCCGCGCCTCGAGATAGGCCGGATGCCACTCGGACCACGCCAGAAAACCCATGCTGTACCACGCGTTGGTGTCGGCCGGGTCCAACTGCACCAGCTTCTCATACCATTGCTCAGCCTCGTCCCAATGCTTCTGGTCGACGCTCAGCCCGCCCAACGAAGAGATCGCCACCTTGTTCTGCGGGTCGAAGTCCAACACCCGCCGGAACTCCCGATCGGCCGAAGCCGCCAGGGCGCGGTTTTCCGGCGTGTCCACACCCGGAACGAACTGCTGCATCCAGGCCGACGCCAGATAAAGGCGCGCGGGGACGAAAGAAGGATCGGCGGCCACCGCTTTCTGGAAATCTGCCACGGCTTCCGGAAAATGCGCGGCTTTGAATTCTCGAACTCCGCGGTTGATCCAGTCGCGCACCTCCATCGCGTCCTGAGCCAGCAGGGAACCGGCCGCCGCCAACCATGCCGCGATCATCAGGCGCATATCTGCCTCTCTGCTTTAGCCATCATACCGCCGGCAAAGTTCCGCGCGTCCGGCCGCGCCACGCTGCGCTACCCGGGCTTCATCGCGTCTTGGCATAATACATCTCACAGAGGCGCGGCCGTAAGTAAGGGAGCGGAGGCCGCAGACTTAACCAGGAGTGGTAGATGGATATCGAATGGGTTCGCCGGTATTGCATGAAGCTGCCCCACACCACCGAGCAAGTGCTGTGGGGCGCCGACCTGGTGTTCAAAATCGGCGGCAAGATGTACGCCGTGGTGGTGCTGGAACCCGCGCCGGTCTGCATGTCGTTCAAGTGTAGCCCGGAGGATTTCGCGGAATTGACGGAGCGGCCGGGCGTGATCCCGGCCCCTTACTCTGCGCGGTTGCAGTGGGTGGCGCTGGAAAACCAGGACGCACTGCCGGCGGCGGAGATCAAGAAGCTCATAAAGAAATCGTACGAATTGGTGCTGGCCAAACTGCCAAAAAAAACGCAAGCGGCGCTGAGATAGGAAAGTGAAGAGTCAGGAGTCGGCAGCCAGGGAAGTCACAATGATGGCGGTTCAGGGGAGTCCCGGCGCGCCGTGCAGTTCCTCCACAAAGAACAGCCCATCGTAGCGTTTCCGCACTTCGGCCGGCTGCAAGGCCGCATCCGGATCCTGCACCACCCAGTAGGCCCCCAGATCGTGAAACAGGTGCGCATCCGTGAGCCAGCGCGCCAGGGTTCCGGCGCCCGGCAAGGTCGCGACATCCAGGAAGAAGGACGGCATCCCGGCAGCGCTCAACACCGCGTCGCCAGAGCCTTCCGGCGACGGCGGCACGGTCCACATGCCCAAGCCCTTGGAATCTCCATTGTCCACTCCCACGGCCCGCACTTCTCCGTGGAGGAAGGCAAAACCGGCCGCGTAGAAATTCCGCCCATACCGTTCGCGCAGCCATTCTCCCATGCCCTTGCCGGCCGCCATTTCGTCGCCGAACCGGGCGTGGCCGTTATCGGTCCACAGAATGACCTTGGCCTTGGGGTAGGTGGTGTCGATGAGGTTGGAGAAACGATTCGCCATATCCTGTGCGTCCGACGAATCGAAAGCCACGAACGCAGCTTTAGGGGCATTGGCGCTCAGCCATTCCGCCGCCCCTTTTGCATCGTCCGGGTTGGTGGCCACCAGCACCGTGAATCCTTTATTTTTCACGAGGAATTGCACCAGCCGCAGCTTCAGCCCGGTGAACTCGCGCGTGCCGCGCGCGGCTTCGCCCAGCGCCACAATCCGCGATTCGCCGACGGCCGTTCCAAAGGCTTCCAGGTTGCCCCACTCCTCGCCCGGCTGCCCGGTCTGGAGAGGCTTCGCGTGGGCTTTGATCTCGGCCGCGACTGCCCGCGCCACGGCCGGGCTGGTGGGCGGCAGCACCCAGCGGTAAGCCAGCTCGATCGATTCCTTCCAGCGCCAGACGTCGTCCACCTGGTTCCAGGTGTCGCGGTGAATCGTCACCACGTGGCGCTTTCCGCCGGGAGTTGGATCGGCCGCCTCGCGCTCCACCGTCACCACGGCCGCCCCGGCGTCGTCCAGTTGCGCCGACATGAGTTTGGTCCGCGCCGTCAGCTTCACTCCCTTTTGCATCTCACCTTGAATCGCGGGCAGAAGCGGCTCGCGAATCGATCCCACGCCCATCTGCGCGTCCGGCAGCACCACCTTCGCAATCGTGTCTTTGTCGCCGCGCGTGAACGCCGAATCGAGGAGCGCATATTGTTTCTGAATTCGCTCGCGCGCCTCCGCCACCTGGGCGGGCGTAATCGCATCCTCCGCGAACTCGACGCCGCTCACCGACACGCGGCCCCTGCCATAGAGCGCCACGCCAATGCGGATGCTCTCCGCGTCGGGATCCACCACGCCGCGAATTTCGTAGCGCTTCCATTCGGAGGAGACAATCGGGCGCTTTTCCATATAGTCCAGAAAGCCGATCTGGGCCTTCGGCCGGTTCACTTGCAGCAGCATGTGCGCCTTGTCGCCGAGCGCGCCCGCTTCGATCTTGATCCACGCACGCAGCTTCACCTTTTTTCCACGGAAGGGCGCGGCATCGAAATCCTGCAAGAGATTGCCCAGGTTCTCGGGCGTTGCCGCTGCGGGACCAGCCAGCACCGCGCAGGGCGCATCGCCGCGGCAGTTCGCCTGCCATGCCGCCAGGTATTCGACGTCATCTATGGCGTCCAGCACGAACCACCCGGGGGGGGACGTGAGCGCGTCGCCCTGCTCGAATTGCAGGTTCGTCTGCGCGGCCAGCCCTGCCGGCAGCAAAGCGGCCCACATCGCGAGTTTCTTCATCGTTCGAACCGCAGGCACGCCCGCCCCAGGAAGATTTCGTCGCCGGTCCTCAGCCGTTCGCCGCGCCGGTTCCCGGCCGGGACCTCGATGGCCCGTCCGTCGCGCAGCACGCGCGTGCCGAACTCGCTGCCATCGTCGCAGAGGCGGTATTCGCCCGAATCCAGGCGGATGTGCGCATGGCTCCGCGACACCGTGGCGTTTCGCTCGTCGCCGCCCTCTTCGAAGACCACGTCGTTGCGCCGCACCACACGATGCTCGGTGTCGGTCAACTCCGCCATCCTTCCCAGGTTCGTAAGCGCCTTCTGCAACGCGTATTCTCCCTGCGCCGTTTTTCCCGTCACCACAATCAGCCGTCCCACGCCGCGCGCTGGCTCGGCCGCCCGCTTCAGCGCTTCCGCCGAATATTCGATAGTGAAATTCTTGTCGCCGGTTTCCGACGTCTTCACTTCCACGCCGAAGCCGCGCGGCGTCTCGCACCCGGCGCTATCCAGGGCCTCCTGGACATCGCTCTCGAGGCGCCCGCCTTCGCCGAAGGCCGCCTGATAGATAGCGCGCCGGTCGGGGTCGGCCGAGACCAGGGTCACGGTGACGCGCCCGTATGGAAAGATGCGCTTGCCGCGCGCCACGGTCTGGACCCGGCTTTCGATGGATTCCAGAATGGCGCGATGCACCAGCAGCAACTCGCTGGAATCGGCCGGCCCGAACATCCGCTCGGTCCACTTGCGGAAGCCCCGCTCGATGCTCTCTTCGATTTTCGAAAACAGATTCATAGGCGCCCGCCTTTACCGACTTTCATGGGCTGGCTAAAGCATGCCCCACCAATCGCCGACAGGAATGTCGGCGTTGCAGGCTGGAAAGCCTGCTCCACGAGGCGACCAAACGGGAACAGTTGTCTCATGACGAGGTCCTTACTGCAACAGCCCCAGCTTGGCCGCCGCGTTGACAATCTCCGCCGCCGCGGGAGCCGCATTGGTTCCTCCATAGACTCCATTCTCCACCAGCACGGCGAAGGCGATTTTCCGGGTGGCCCCTTCATGCGAGGTCCCATAGGGCGCAAATCCGATGAACCAGGCGTGCGACGGCCCCTCCGCCAGTTCCGCGGTGCCGGTCTTGCCGGCCACCGGCACGGAGGCGGCGCCGGCGCGTTTCCCCGTGCCCTCCGTCACCACTTCCCGCATGAACCGGCCCAGCAGCGCGGCCGCGTCCGCCGCCAGCACCTCGCGCGGTTCGGTAGTGCGGGTGTTGGTCTCGTCCGTAATCCAGCGGCCCTGGGGCATCGATCCGCCGCTCGCCACGGTGGCCGCCACCCGCGCCATCTGGAACGGCGACGCCACCACCTGCCCCTGTCCGTACGACGATTGCGGCAGCGATTTCTTCAACTGATCGGCGCGGTTGGGCCAGGCCGTGGCGATGCCCAGCGCGCTGCCGGTAGTCCACAACGCATCGGCGCCGACGTCATACGCGCCCAACTGCGCGAAGTAGGCGTTGCAGGAAACCACCAGCCCGCGTTCCAGGTCGAGAGTGCCGTGCGGCGTCTGATCCTGGATGTCGTCGCGGATCGGGCGATTGGAGCCTTTCAGGTAATTGCCCACGCGCCCGTCGGGCAGCCGGATGCACTGGTAAGTGCGATGCGCCAGTTGCATGTCCTTGCGCAGCGCCGCCATGGCCGTCACCACTTTGAAGGTCGAGCCCGGCGGATACAGCCCGTAACGCGCGCGGTCGAGCCACGGGTTGGCCTCCTGGCCCGGCTGCGGCACTCCACTCAGCACCGGCTGCGGAAAGCTCACCGCCGCCAGCAGGTCGCCGGTGGCCGGGTCGAGCACCACCGCCGCGCCTTTATCCTTGCCGGCCTGTTTGAGCTGGTTGCGCAGAATCTCCGCTACTTTCACTTCGAGCCGCGCATCGACCGACATGTTCACGTCGCGCGGCCGGTCGAGCACTTTGCGCACTTCGGCATTCTGCGGGTCGTAGCGATGCCGCAGCAGCGGAACCAGCTCGCGGTAATCGTAGCGCAGCACCTTGTCCATCTTGCCGGTCTTGGGATCCTTCACCTCTACCAGCGTGGGCCGATCGTCGTAGCCGCGCAGCCGCCGAGCTTCATCGCGCTCCACGAACGACGTGTTGGTGGCGCCCCAGCGCTCGCGCGTGCGCAGATCGCCCAGCAGGTCGAACATCAGCCCGCCGAAAGGATAGTGCCGGCTTTCGCCGCGCGGGCAGGCCTTGTCTATGTCGATCCCCAGAGCCTGGTAATCGGCGCGATGTTTTTCGAGCAGATCCCAATCGCTGGTGGCGAGCGGCAGCCCGTTGCGATCGTAAATGGTGCCCTTGGGAATATCGCGCATCACTTCCTGCAGCCGCGGGTTGTACTGATAGCGCCGCGCGCCGTCGGCCTGCGTCACCAGCGTTCCTTCGCCCATCACCACGTCGCTGCGCATTACTTGGACGTAGCCCGCCTTGGCCACCACCACGGCCGCGCCAATGGCGAAGATGGCGCCCACCAGCGGCACCGGTCTGGCGGCCGGCCTTGGCTCCTGCTGCGCTCTGGACGAAATCGCCGCCACCATTCCCACCACCACGAAGTTAGCCAGCATGGCGGTGCGCCCGTAACTCAGGAACGGCGTAACCACTCCGGAAAGCGGCACCACTCCCAGCGAGCCGCCGGCAATCAACAGAACCTGCAGCGAGGTGGCCGCCGCCAGTCCGACCCCGAGAAAGCACTCGTAGTCGGTTCGCGCGCGCACCGCCGCGCGCAGCGTTCGCCACACCAGCACGCCATAGAGAACGAACACCGCGGCAACGCCGATGAAGCCCCACTCTTCTCCGAGCGCCGCCAGGATCAGATCCGTATGCACGGCCGGCACCACTTGCGGATCGCCGAGTCCCGTCCCCACGCCCGCCGTCCCGCCGGTGGCATAGGCCCATAACGATTGCGCCAGTTGATCGCCGCCGTGCACCAGGTTGTCCCACGGCGAAAGCCACATGCGCACGCGCTCGCCCACCGTGTGGGGCACGCCCAGCCAGTAGCCCAACGCGAAACCCGCCACCACCAGCATGAAGCCCGCCACCGGCGCAAGCGCGCTTTGCCGCGCCATTCCGTAGAGCACCAGGAAGAGGCACGCGAACACCAGCGCCGGCCCCATGTCCCGTTGCAGAAAGAAAAATATCAGCGAGAGCGCGACCGAGACCGCCATCGGCAAAATGTATTCGAGCGGCGGAATGTCCAGATGTTTGGTCAATGGCTGGAGGCGCGCCCGCGTTTCGCGCGCGTGACGCAGCACGTCCCACCGCTGCGCAAAATACCCGGCCAGAAACAGCACCAGCAACAGGCGGATGATCTCGACCGGCTGGAAACCCAGCAGGTTCACTTTGGCGTCGCTCGTGCCCGGCCCTCGCCCGAACAGAATCAGCATGGCGGAAAGCGCGAAGCTCGCGAGCAGCGGCACGAAGCTCAGCTTCCCCAACAGCCGCTCGTAGTTGAGACCGCTCGACGCCGCCAGCAACAGGCATCCGCCCGCCACGCCCTGCGCAAAACCGGCGAACAGCAGCGTATCGCGCACCGGGTCGCGCAGCGCAATCATGAGGATGAGGCCAGCGCCCGACAGCAGCATGGTGGCCGGCAGCAGCCACTGGTCGCCGCCGAACCCGCGCGCGCTCCACCACACGTGCACCAGCAGGAACGCCAGAAAGAACGCGCCCGCCCACCGGTAGAAAGCGCTCTCGAAGCGCTCCGGCCGCCGCACCACGAAAAGCGGCTTCAATTGCCGGAACTGCTCGGCGGTCAGCAGGCCGCGAATCCGCGCGATCGCGCCGACGTTTGCAAGCGAGCCCGAAGCATAGTAGATTTGCCGCGCCACCTCGGTGCGCACATGCGCATCGGCGATCATGCCGAGCGCCGGCAGCAGGTCTTCGCGCGTGCTCAGCTCGTTGAGATTGAGGAGCCGCTTGCCGGCGAGACCCTGCGCGGCCTCGGCCAACGCCGGCGCTTTCGCCTGGTAAACGAGGTGCAGCCCTGGGGCCACAACGCTTCCCGCCAGCAGCAATCCGACGAGTTCCCGGCTGCGCCAGCCCTGGCGCGCGCGCCTGGTTTGCGGCCGTTCCGCGGCCGTGCTTCGCGTCACCGCCATTTAATGCCGCTCCAACTCAACGAGGGCCGGCATACTAATAGAGTCGCCCTCCCGACCCGGTGCCTTTTTTGCCGCGCAGGGCATCGATCAGCCCCTCGATGGCGCCCGCCACCCGCCCACGCGCCGGCTCCGCAGTGCCCTGCCCTTCCTGCTCGATCGCCGCCAGCCGGAAGTTGACGCTCTCCAGACTGCTTTCCACCTGCCCGATGCGCACCGTGGCGTTTCCGTAGGGCGCGCTTTGCTGGTACAAGTCCAGAGCCCGCTTGTAATCGTCGGCGGCCCGCTGCACCTGGTCTTTTTCCTGCGGCAGCCCGCGCACGTTGCGGGAATCCCACCACAGGCGGTCGGCGCGCTCGCGGTATCCATCGGCCAGTTGCGACTTCTCGCGATTCCCCAGTTTGTATCCGTGACTTTCAGCTTGAGCGAAGGCCTGCGCGGCCCGGTCGATATCCTTGAGCCCGTACACGTAGACGCGCGCCAAACCGAGCGCCGGGTCCGGCGATTGCGGCATGTACTGCTGCGCCTCGACGAACTTTTCGACCGCATCGTTCAACTCCGCCGCGCTCTTGTGGCTGGTGCCGTTGATGCGCGCCAGGTGGCCTTCCGCCAGGCGCAGCTTGCCGTGCACCACCTTGTCTTCCGGGTCCGCCGAGAGCGCGTGCAGCAGCATGGCGCGGGCGCGCTGCCAGTCGGCTTCATACACCGGCTGCGCTTCGTTGTTGCGGTAGGTATCGATCACGTGGTCCGCGGCCGCCACGAACTTCTGCGCTACCGCGCGGCGCGGCGACCTCAGAAACGGAGAGGATGAACGGCCCTGGGAAAGTTCCGCCCAGCGGTCCCAGATCTGGTTCGGGTCGGTGATCTGTTCGGCCGCTACGTCGTGCTCGAATTCCTTGCCGCGCTGATACAGGCGGTAGTCCGACACCGCCTCCCAGGCAACGGCCACCATGGCGATCAGCACGAAAGCCGCCAGCGCCCGCATGCCCCAATAAAACAACTCGCCGTGCTCCGCTGGTGTTTTCTCCGGCTCGACCGGCGCTGGCACGGCCTTCGCCGCAAGCGGCGTGGACGACTTTCGCGTGGGCGCCTCGTCAGCCGCGCTCTCCACTGTCCGCCGGGTCTCGTCCCGGTCCGGACGAAAGGTGCGCCGCGTGGCATCCAGATCCTCACCGGCCGCCTTCACCGGCTCACCCTTCTGGAACGCCTGCAAGTCTTCCTCGAACTCCCGCGCCGTCTGGTAGCGTGCTTCGGGCGCAGAGGCCAACGCCTTCATGAGGATCCTGCGCAGCGCTTCCGGGCATGGATCGGGGGCCGGCGGCGGCGGAATCCGCGAACGGATCATGCGCTCCAGCCGCTCGGTGGAATCGGCGTGGTAGGGCTGCATCCCGGTGGCCATCTCATAGAGCATTACCGCCAGCGACCACAGGTCCGAGCCGGCGTCGACCGTGCCCGTCTCCAGCCGCTCCGGCGATGCATACGGCACGCTGCCGAACTCATTGCGCGTGAGCCGCCGCGAGAGCGAAAGCGCTTTGGCGATGCCGAAATCGAGCACGCGCACTTCACCGCGCGCGTCGATGCGGATGTTCTTCGGCTTGATGTCGCCGTGCACCATGCCGCAGATGTTCTTGCCGTCGATGGTGGCTTCCAGTTGGTGCGCGTTCTCGAGCGTGTGCGCCACCGCCGCCGCGACATCCGCCGCGAATTCCATGTGCAGCGGCCCGCGACGCATCAACTCCGCCAGGTCCTGGCCGTCGACGTACTCCATCGCCACGAAGAAGAAGCCATCCACGTCGCCCGCATCGTAGACGCGCACCACGCGCGGGTCCACCGCCGCCAGGCGTTCCTGCAATACCGCGCCGCGCATCTCCGCGGCGATGGCGTCACGCGTGTCGGCATCCGTGCTGTGCTCGATCAGCTTGAGGGCCACGGTCTGGCCGGACTCGGTGTCCTGCGCCAGGTACACATCCGCCATGCCGCCGCGGCCCAGCTTCTGGCGGATCTCATACTTCCCGAGTTTGCGCGACGCCGGCGCGATCATTCTTTTTTCCGCGGGGCGGCCTTCTTCGCGGCCGCCGCCGAATCCAAAAAAGTATTTCGCTCCATGACGGCCGGCTTCATATCGTCCGGCACTTCCACCACATTTTTTTCGAAAACATTGCCCACCAGGGCCGGCCGCGCGCCATCCCGCGCGTCGATGCCGGCGCCCTTGTTGCGGCGAATGTCGTTATGCGAAATCCAAGGCTCGGAGGCGCCCAGGATCAGCACGCCCTCACGCGAGCAATCGTGAATCGCGTTGGCCCGCAGCTCCGGGTTGGCGGCGCCGCGGATCTCCACGCCCACTCCCGCGCCGTCCACTTCCACATCGTCCACTTCCAGGTTGGAATTCTCGATCAAGATGCCGATCGCGATCGGCATGTCCCTGGCGGCCAGGATGCGGAATCCGCTCAGGCGCGCGCCCTGCACGTTTTCCGCGATCACGGCCGGCCCGTTCTCAAGCGGCGCCGCGCGCAAAATGGCCGCGCGCGGCGAGTGGCTGCGCACGGTCACGCCGCTTGTGAGGTGCACCTGCTCGTTGTATTCTCCCGCCGCCACATCGATAGTGTCGCCCGCGCGGGCCGTGGCGAGCGCCGCGGCGATGGTGGGATACGCCGCGCCGCGGCCCACCGCCAACACATGCACATGCTCGACGACCGGCGCCGGGACCCAAAGGCTCCGCGAAAACCAGGCGCCCGCCGCCGCCAGCGCCAAACCGGCCACAAACCACAAAGCCCGGCCGAGCGAGTCACCGCCGGCGGCGGCGCCGGGTGCGGCCGCCGCGCCGGCCGTAAAATTTTCCCCCTCGACTACCACCACCGTGACGTTATCCTTGCCGCCCGCCTCATTGGCCGCGCCGATCAACTCTTCGACGGCCCTTCCGGGGTCGCCCGCGTGGCGCTCGACGGCGCGCTGGATTTCGCCCGATCCCACCTGGTCGCTCAGTCCGTCACTGCACAACAACAGCGCGCTGTCGGGCTCGAACGGAATACGCTGCAACTCGATGAAGTCGGTGTCGTCCGGCGCGTGTTCCTCCGAACCGACGTCGCGATACACTTCATTGCGCCGCGGATGCCGCATGGCCTCGGCTTCGCTCAACTCGCCATTGTCCTCGCGCTCGCCCACCGGCGAATGGTCGTGAGTGATCTTCTGAATCCGCCCGCCGCGGATCTGGTAGGCCCGCGAATCGCCCACGTGTCCCACCACGGCCGACCCATTATCGAGCACCGCGACCGTCAGGACGCAGGCCATGCCCTCCCATTGCGGATTGCCGCGCGCCGCCTCCAGAATCTCGTTGTTGGCCATGGTGATGGCTTCGCGGATGCGCTGCTCCACGGTGCCCGTCTGGCGCTCGAGGCGCGCGCGCACACGCCCCACGGCGATCTCCGCCGCCTTCTCGCCGGCGGCCTGTCCGCCGATGCCGTCCACCACCAGAAAAATGCCGCGCTCCGCGTCGACGTGCAGCGCGTCTTCGTTATTCCGGCGCACCCGCCCGGCGTCACTCGCTCCGGCGAACCTGATTTTGGGTTTATCCATGCTGGGCGCTTCGGAAATCCAGGAACACCACTCCCGCCAGGCCAATGCGCGCCTGCGGCGGCACCGGCGCTTCCACATTCAGGTCGCGCTTGCTGCCATCGCTGAAATCGATGCTGGAAGGCGCAGCCTGCCCATCAATGGTGGTTCCCAGCCGGCTCAGGTCTTTCAGAAAAAAACTTCCGCTGGCCGCGTCGCGCCGCAGGCGAAAATGTTCCCGCGAAACGTCCGGCAAGGTGTCCAGTTTGATGTCGGTCCAGTAATCGCGCCCGCCGCGGCCCACCACGATTTCGTCTTTGATCATGCGGAACGTTTTGCGCCCGGAATTGTCGGCATACTCGATCACCGCAAAAGCGCCATCGTCGGGCGCCGGCGCGGCTTGTGCTTCAGCGGGCGGCGTCGCCGGCGGCGTATTCATCACCTGCGTAGCGCCCAGTTTCCGCGTGGCGATCCTTCTGGTCATCGACCCAGCGCCGAGTTCCGCTTTCACCGGCAACGCCAGCTCCGAGTAGATCAGGATGTCGCCCGCGGCCACTTCGTCGTCCGTATTTTCCAGGATGCGGATCTGCCATCCGCCTTCCGGCGCCGCCACTTTGGGCACCGCCCGCTTCGCCAGCTTGAGGCGTTCGACGATCGACGGCCCGTTGAGCGCCTCAACTTCCGCGTCGAGAGCGCGCCGCGCTTCCTCGACGATGCGTGGAACAATGGCGCGCAGCCGTTCCATGTCGTCGGGGTGCAGGTAGACGTGATAAACCGCGGGCGCCAGGGTGGAATAGTGCAGCGGTTCGAGGCCCTCCTTCATATTCCGCACGATTTCGAGGATGACATCGCGGGCGGTGGCGGAAGTGGGAGTGGCAGGCCGGTCCATGGGGAGCCTCCTACAATCTTAACAACGTAGGCTGGGGGATTTGGTTCACAGGAATTTGCGGCGGCGGGGATGGGCGGGAGTCGGGAGTCGGGAGTCGGGAGTCAGAATGAAAGACACATGTGGCGTGAGGTCGGGATGGAAAGATGGCGTTGCGGCGGCCGGGGCTCTCGGACTTTTCGCCGGGCGTTTCTCCGGATTCTCTCGGACCCAATTACGGGCGGCCGCCAATGATTTGAACCGCATC
>Ga0209039_10000454_pt1 | contig 39901 bp, 32 predicted proteins | sample BogFormECP12_OM1_FD_188238 | JGI IMG/M metagenome (GOLD analysis project Ga0209039, IMG submission 188238) | Bog forest soil microbial communities from Calvert Island, British Columbia, Canada - ECP12_OM1 (SPAdes) (version 2) | ecosystem: Environmental > Aquatic > Freshwater > Wetlands > Bog ...
CCGCAGCGCCAGAAACGTTTTTGTCGCGGGATGCAGTTTCTGCCTTCCCCATTGCTTCCGAACGCCTGCCACAACCGTTGCCAGGTGCGCGGTGTCCCGAATGGGCCGCGCGCGTACGATGGACCTGGCGATCCTTCTGGAATCGCGCTCTTCCGCTTCGCGGTAGAGCAGGTCGGCTAATTCCTTCTCCGGCCAGCGATTCACAATCTCTTCAGCGGTCAGCGCATCTTCGGCAAGTTCACCGCTGCTCATGCGCATGTCCAAAGGCCCCGCTTCCCGGAAGGAAAAGCCGCGTTCCGGGCGGTCAAGCTGCATGCTCGAAACTCCCAAGTCGGCCAAGACCCCGTCCACCTTCGCTATCCCCAACTCTTGTACGGCCTCCGCAATCCTCGAGAAAGCGGTGTGCACGAAGGTCACCCGGCTCGTAAACTCTTTCAAACGCTCCCGCGCGATCGCCAGCGCCTGTGCGTCCCGGTCCAGGCTGATCAAGCGGCCGGACGATAAGCGGGCGGCGATGGCCTCCGAATGCCCGCCGGCTCCCAGCGTGGCGTCCACGTAAATTCCGTCCGGCTTGATTTGCAGCCATTCCAGCACCTCGTCCAAAAGAACCGGTAAATGCGGTGCGCCCAATTCCTTCTGCCTGTCTGCCTCTATGCCCCGCCCAACAACTGGCCCAGTTCCGGCTCAAAACGGAAAACTGATTACTTAAAGCCCTCTAGATTCCCAGGTCGCCCAGTATCTTGTCGTCTTCTGCGGTGTACGGCTCGTTCTTCATTTGATCCAGCACTCGCGCGTGATTCATCACTTCCAGGTAATCTAGCTTCCCAAAGACGTCCACATCGCCCTTGGTCTGGGCCGCTTCTCTCAAAACCGATGGCAGCAGGACCCGCCCCTGCCCATCCAACTCCACGACCTGACCGAAATAGCTCGTGCGCATTAAGAACTTGTTCTTCGCCGGGTTGGTGCTGGGTGCCTTAGCTAGTTTGTCCTCGATCTCATTCCACACCTTCATGGGGTAAATGCGCGCCGATTCGCCCGTCGTGCTGGTGATATAAAACTGCTTGCCGTATTCCGTTATTTCCTCTAAAAAGGACGCGGGGATCTTCAGACGACCCTTCTCGTCGACCTTCGTCGGAGAGTTTCCCCTGAGTTTCATGAGTCCTGTCTCGTTGGAGGAACAGTTTGCCCACTTCGACCACTGGTCCCCGGGTTGCCCTACTTCGATCTACTTAATACCACTTTACCCCACTTTTCTCCACAGCATAGGCTGTTTTTGAGTCAAGTCAAGCGAAATCCGCAAAACGTGTGAATAATTTGTGGAATTTAATGGAGCGGAAGAGCTGCTTTTCGCCTACCACATCCGGTATGCCCGGGTGGGCTACCTTCCCTACGGCTAGCGGTGCCCTTTCCCTGCCCCGATAACACGCCTCCGGCCTCTCCCCGGCCGTGCTATGTTGTGTTTGAGCATGCCAATCGAAGGGTTGCGAGAGTGCTTAGACCCGGGGAGGACTGGAAATGACACCTGAACTGACCGCCACGCCGCGGCTAGCTGCCGGAGTCCGCCTGAACGAGAGGAACCAGCAGCCACGTATGCTGTTGGGGGCTGCGCGCGAACTGCGGCTCAGTGGGCCGAGCCTGGAGATTGTGGGGTTGTGCGACGGCAAGTGTACGGTACAGCAGATTGCGGAGAAGCTACATTCGCTTTATGCCAAGGCGGAGCCGCAGCGCATTACGGACGATCTGCTGCGCTACCTGGAACTGCTGCACGATCAACGCGCCATTGATTTTTGATGTGCGGCCAACGCTTTCGGCCCAAGAAGTTCCGCAAACGGTGCTCGAAAGCCCGATCTACGCTACTGCCGGGGCGGCGCCGGGCTTATTCACCTTCATCACCACGCGGGTAATAAACACCAGGCACCCGGTCAGCACCAGCAAGCCAAAAAGAAGAATGGTATTCGGCGTACCGATGTGCTTGGCCACGCCGCCGGCGATCAGCGCGCCGATGGGTTGCACGCCCATGAACATGGTGGCGTAGACTGCCATCAGCCTGCTGCGCATGTGGTCCGGCACGCGCTCCTGGAGGATGGTGTTCGTTGCCGCCATCTGCGTAGTGGCGGCAAACCCCATGACAAACAGCACCGCCGCGCACAACCAGAACACGCGCGCCTGCGAAAAGACGATCAGTGCCACCGCGCACGTTGTGCAGGTGGCGCCGATCACGCGGGCCAGCCCTTTGTACTGTGTGCGGGCAGCGAACTGCAGCGCGCCCAGTAGCGCGCCAACCCCTGCCGCGGTCATCAATAGCCCCTGAGTTTCCACGCCGCCGTGCAGGATGTCGTGCGCATAGATCGGCAGGAAGACGGAGTATTGCAAGCCAAACAAGCTCAGCACGCTCAACAGAAGCAGCGCGGAGCGGATGGGCAGATCTGCCATGGCGAAACGAAATCCTTGGATGAAGCTGCGGACGGGCGATTCATCGCTGTGCTTCTTTTCATCGCGCGGGATGCGCATCATCAGCAGGGCCACTATGACCGCTACAAAGCTCAGGCCGTTCAGGAAGAAGCACCAGCCTTCACCGACCAGGAGGATGGTAAAGCCGGCGATGGCTGGCCCCACGACCCGCGCGCCATTGAAAATGGAGGAGTTCAACGCGATGGCGTTCGGCAAATCCTCCTGCCCCACCATGTGGACGAAGAAAGCCTGGCGGATAGGCACGTCAAAGGCGTTCACGATGCCAACAAGGAGCGCGATCACGAGCAGGTGCCACACGCGGATCACATGCGTGAGAGTGAGCGCAGCCAGCACAAACGCCAGGATCATGGAACAGGATTGCGTAATGATCACGCCGCGGTGGCGGTTGTAGCGGTCGCCCACGTGCCCGCCCATCCACGCAAGCAGAAGCATGGGGGCCTGGCTGACAAAACCGAAGATACCCAGAAGCACGACGGAATGGGTCAGGCGATAGACCAGCCACTGCTGGGCCAGGTTCTGCATCCACGTGCCAATCAGCGAAATCAGTTGCCCGATGATGAAGAGTTGAAAGTTGCGATGCTTAAGGGCGCGGAATCGTGTGGGCAATTCGAGAATGGGACTCTCCCCTGCGTTAGATGCGATGCACCGCTAGATGTCACGATGCCGCGAATGTTCGGTGGTTGTCAATGCAGGTGCCATCAATAACAACCCTCTCTCATCAGTGGCGAACAGGAACTTGCACAGGGTCTTGCCAAAAGCAGATCCCTCGCTTCGCTCGGGATGACAGAGCATTGGGGCTATGAGAGAAAACTCGTCGGGAATGGCTTATTCGCTGGGTGGCTCGGGGGCGCCGCCGACGTGGGTGTGGCTCAGATCGTGCAGCATGGACTTCTCGTCGTCGCTCATGCCTCTGGTGAAGTTGGGATCATTCAGGCGCTGATTGCGAGCCGATTCCGGCATGTTCTGCAATACCCCCAGCTTCTGCTTCATCACCTGTTGGCGGTCCCAAGGCATCTGGCGCCACCTGGGCATGACATCGTTTTTAATGTGTTCGCGCTGTGCAGGAGTCAGATTCCGCCAGGTATCTTCTTTCGTTCTTTGATCGACACGCTGCTGCGGATTCATGCGGTCCCATTGGTTGAATTGCTGGCGGATTTTGTTCTGCTGCTCCGGCGAAAGATTCTGAAAGGCGCGGCTGTTTTGCAGGACGTTTTCGCGCTGCTGAGGGGAAAGATCACGCATGCGATCCACCCAGGGACGCGCCGCGCCGACACCGAGTTGCTGCCTTGCCGTACCGTTCCCTGGCGCTCCATTACCCGGACGCGCTTGGTTATTGAGATTTGCACGTGGGCCGGCAAAATTTTGCGGCGGCCGATTGGCGGGGCGATTCGGGTTTTGTGGCGCGCGATTGGGATTTGCCGGCGGACGGTTCGCGTTCGGATGAGCCTGCGACGACTGCGCTTTTGGCTGCGCCTGGTGCTGCGGCGGACGATCCACATGCGGCGCGGGATTCCCTGCACCGTGCGGCTTCTGCGCCCACACACTCCCGGGCACCGCGGCAATGCTTAGTGCCGCGAGCGCCAGCAAACCGAATTGGATCTTCTTGCACATCTCTCTGTTGCCCGGCCTTTTTGCTTCTCCTTACTTACATCTGCTGCTGTTGTTGCGTATTATCCGAATCGTCGTCCGCTTTTCCCGGCAAATCCTTCAGCGGCTCGAAATTCGAGAGCACATCGTGATCCTCGAGCACCGGCAGGTCCTGAAGCATCTGCGCATCCGCCTGTTGCATGTCAAGCGGGGGAACTGTTGAATTATTGGGTCCCCAATGGCTCATCCACAGCGCCGCCAGCAGCAGCATGGAAGCCGCAAAGGCCACGCGAGGCGAAACTCTCAGCCAAGCCCACCAGCTTTCCTTCACGGGCTCGGCCGCAACAAGCGCGTGCACGCGCAGATCAAATTCGGGGGAAGGCTCGATCACCGGAAGTTCGTCCAGCAGACCGGAAACGGCGCGAAATTCGTTTACGCGCACGGAGCACGGCGCGCACGCGGCCAGATGCTTTTCAACCTCCAGCCGCTCGCTTTCATTCAGCCGGCCATCCAGGTACGCCAGGATCCGGCTTTCCATTTTTCCACAGCTCATAACAGCCTTCTTTCCCTACCCTATTGCTTAACGTGGTGCGCCACCAGCGGGGCTAGTTCCACTCGCAGCGTCTCATAAGCCCGGAACAGCAGCGATTTTAACGCGCTTTCCGAACAACTGAGAATCTTCGCAATCTCCGCATAATCCAGCTCCTGGTATTTATGCAGCAGCACTGCGGCGCGCTGCTTTTCCGGGAGTTTGTTGATGGCATGGCGAATCATTTTCACCCGCACATCCTCGACGAGATGCTGCTCGATGTTGGGATGTTTCTCCGCAAGATCCAGCGGCCGCTCGTCGCCATTTTCGGCATCCATTGTCACCGGCGCATCGATGGAGACTTCCAGCTTCTGGTGGCGATTGTCCCGCATCGAATTCAACGCCAGGTTCGTGGCGATGCGGAAGAGCCAGGTGGTGAACTTCGCGCTGGGAACATATTCCTCGCGCGCGCGGTACACCCGCAGGAATACCTCCTGCGCCAGGTCCTCCGCCTGTTCCCGGTTGCGAACCATCCGGAACAGGAAGTTGACAAGTGGCGTGCGATAGCGCTGCAACAGAAGCTCAAATGAAGCTTCGTCACCGGCTTTCACATCCAACATGAGTTGGACGTCGGTTCTAACCATAGCCGCCACACTTTAACAAACCCATTTGTCATCAGAAAGTTGCAGTTACGCCACGCTGCGCGAGGAAGGCACGGGGCGTTTGGCGTGCCGCCTTAGGCATGAAACAACACCTTTAGAATCAGCAAAGTAGCTACGCCGACGAAAACCAGCAGGGCCATGCGCCAGTTGGGTTCGCGGTTCACTTCGGGGAGCAGATCCGTGGCCGCAACGTACAGCGTCACGCCACCTGAGAGCGGCAAGGCATACTTGAGCTGGCCTTGCAGTTGGCTGGTGAGGAGGACGCCTGCCAGCGTTGCGGCGCCCAAAAGACCCGCGGCTTGCACCGCGCGGCGCTTTCCTTGCCCGCTGGCCAGCACCACGGAAGCCACGGTGAATCCTTCGGGCAGCTTGTGGAGGAACACCGCGAGGAAAATGACAGCGCCCAGCCAGGTGGAAACCAGGAAGCCCGCGGCGATCGCCACGCCATCGAAAAATGTGTGGATCGCCAGACCGAGAAGCACCGTGCTGCGGGCATGTTCGTGCTGCATCTCTTCGGTGTGCGTTTCTTCGCCGAAATGAAAATGCGGCGCGATGGTGTGCTCAAACAGATGCACCAGGAAGAATCCGATCAGCACATAAATCAATGCCTGCTCACCGGCCAGGCGAATCGACTCCGGAATTACTTCGACGAATGCCACGGAAAGCATGTAGCCCGCGCCGAGGGCCAAAAAATATTGCAGGTAGCGGCGCGGCCATTCGCGGTAGACAACGAAATAGCCGCCGAGCAGGTTCCCTCCGGCGGCCACCAGCCCTAGCAGCGCCGCCAGCGCGATACGAAATGGAAGCTCGTGTGTCATGAGAACGATCAGTTGTCAGTCACCAGTTTCCAGTATTCAGTAAGACTTGAAACCGCAGCGAAGCAGTCTGGAAGCTCGGCTCAAGGCCGAATCGCTTTGCGGTTGCATCCCAGGCACAAACCGGGCGCCTCAGAAACCGGGCCGAATCAAGGCGCCGTCATCATTTCATAAGTTGAACTTCACGCAGATCCCAAACTGAAAACTGAGAACTTATGACTGAGTACTGCCTCAGCCGCTGTGGCGGAAGAGAATCACATCCCCTTCCTGCACAATGTACTCTTTCCCTTCGAGGCGCACCTGCGCTTTTTCCTTGGCAGCGGCAATGCTCCCCGAGGCAAGGAGATCATCGCATTGCACCACTTCCGCGCGGATAAAGCCCTTCTCGATATCACTGTGAATTTCGCCGGCGGCTTTCACCGCCGTGGAACCCTTGCGAATCGTCCAGGCACGCACTTCGGGCTCGCCCGCGGTGAAGAAGGGGAAAAGCCCCATGAGGTCGTATGTGGCGTGAATCAAGCGGTTCAGCCCGGGCTCTTTCAAACCATAGGAGGCGAGAAGTTCCGCCGCTTCCTTCTCTTCCATTTCCGCGAGTTCCGCTTCCAATCTTCCGCAGACCGCGACCACCGCGGTGTTTGGCCGGCCTTGCAGCGCCGCCAGTTTGTGCTTTTCGACGGCCTTGTCCATTTCGGCCGCTTCGTCGTCGCCCAGATTCAAGACGTAGAGCATGGGCCGCTGCGAAAGGAACAGAAAGCCGCTGATGGGCTTGCGTTCTTCGGGCGTCAATTCCAGTTCGCGCAGGGGCTTTTCGGATTCGAGGTGTGCTTTGCACTTCTCGAGCACACTCTTTTCGTGCTCCAGCACTGGATCTTTCTTTTTCTTGAGGTCCTTGTCCACGCGTTCGAGCCGTTTGGAAACTTGTTCATGATCGGAAAGGATCAGTTCGAGGTCCAGGTTGGTGGCATCGCGCAATGGGTCAATGCTGCCTTCGGCGTGCGGCACGCTGGGATCGTCAAACACGCGAATCACGTGAGCGATGGCATCAACGTCGCGCAGGGACGCCAGGCTTTCGCGCATGCGTTCCTTCTGCACCCCGGCCAGGTCCACATATTGGACCGTCGCATAAGTGATTTTCTTGGGATTGTAGAGTTTCGCGAGTTCCAGCAGCCGCGGCTCCGGCACCTTGGCCACGCCCACATGCGTTGCTTGCCCGCTCTTGGCGTCCACGTGGGCTTTCGTCAAGATGCGGAACAGCGTGGTCTTTCCTACTTGTGGTAGTCCAATAATTCCTGTTTGCATAAACACTGCATCTTAGCACACCACAGTGGAGCGGCTGACTCCACCGGATGGAACCTCCAATCATCAAACATAGTAAGCTATCCCCACGAGGTTTCATGTCGACTCCACAAATCCCCGGCTTGCCGATCCTGCCTCCCCCGCCAAAGGTGAAGGATCCCGTATGCGGAATGATCGTGGACCCACAGAAGGCCGCCGCCAAGCACGAATACAACGGCAAGACCTACTATTTCTGCACCACAAGGTGCGCCGAACGCTTCCAGAAAGAGCCGGAAGAATTCCTGGCAGCTCCTGGCAAGGTGGGAATGGAACACGCCATGGGTGTAGCGCATCCTGCACCCGCAGTCCCGTCCGCTGCTGGCAAGGGTGTGCGCTACACCTGTCCGATGCATCCGGAAATTATCCAGTTCGGTCCGGGTACTTGCCCGAAGTGCGGCATGGCGCTTGAACCCATGGATTTCGTTGCCGCTCCCGCTGGAGAAGAACAGCCCGATCCCGAGTACAATTCCATGCGCAGGCGCCTTTGGGTCAGCGCAGTTCTTTCGCTTCCGTTGCTCGTTCTCTCCATGTTCGGCGGAGCCTTGGGCCTGCATCTCGATTCGGCCACAAAAAACGCCGTCGAACTTCTTCTGGCCTCGCCTGTTGTTCTCTGGGGCGGCTGGCCTTTCTTTCAGCGCTTCTGGGCTTCGCTCGTCAATCGCAGCCCCAACATGTTCACCCTGATTGGCCTGGGTACCGGCGCTGCCTATCTCTACAGCCTCGTGGCAACTCTATTTCCGCAAATCTTCCCGGCGTCCTTCCGCGACGTGCATGGCGGTGTGGACGTCTATTTTGAGGCCGCTGCCGTCATCACCGCGCTGGTCCTGCTGGGTCAGGTGCTCGAACTTCGGGCACGCCGCCGCACCAGTGACGCGATCCGCGCGCTTCTGCATCTCGCGCCGCGAACCGCTCATCTCGTCTCTGGAGAAACAGAACAGGATGTGCCACTGGAGCAGATCAAGCATGGCGACTTGCTCCGCGTGAAGCCCGGCGAGCGCATCCCTGTTGACGGCACCCTGCGCGAAGGCGCCAGTGCCGTTGACGAATCGATGGTCACTGGCGAGCCCCTGCCCGTCGAAAAATCCACAAGCGACAAGGTCACCGGCGGCACGCTCAATACCAGCGGGAGTTTCGTCATGGTGGCCGAACGCGTCGGCAGCGAAACTCTGCTGGCGCAAATCGTCAAGCTGGTCAGCGAAGCCCAGCGCAGCCGTGCGCCCATGCAGCGTCTTGCGGACAAAGTCGCGGGAATCTTCGTACCCGCCGTCGTGGCTGCGGCGATCGTGGCCTTCGTCGCGTGGAGTTTGTTCGGTCCGCAGCCGCGCTTGGCGCATGCGTTGATCGCGGCTGTCTCCGTTCTGATCATTGCGTGCCCCTGTGCGCTGGGGCTGGCAACGCCCATGTCCATCATGGTTGCTGTGGGCCGCGGCGCCTCCGTCGGTGTGCTCGTTCGCGATGCCCAAGCTCTGGAGACTCTCGCCCGGGTCGATACACTCGTGCTGGACAAGACCGGCACGCTCACCGAAGGCCGGCCCAGCCTCGCCAACTTCGAAACCTTTGACGGCGTCACGCTGAAAATCGACGCGCTGCTTTCTCTGGCGGCCAGCGTCGAGCGCGCCAGCGAGCATCCCCTGGCACGCGCCATCGTCCGTGCCGCGGAAGAGAAAAAGTTGCCCATCGCCCCGGTCACATCATTCCAGTCCACGGCGGGCAGCGGCGTCGAAGGCGTAATCCTCGGCAAGAAAGTTCTGGCCGGCACGTCCACATTTTTGAAAGCGCGCGGTGTCAATGTACACAATTCCCCGGCCGCTTCCGTTCAATTCGCGGGTTCTCCCGCTGTCACGCCTGTATTCATCGCCGTGGACGGACATGCCGCGGGAATGTTTCTGCTGACCGATAAGGTGAAGTCCACCACAGCGGAAGCCCTGCAACTTCTCCACAAGGACGGCCTGCGCATCGTCATGCTGACCGGCGATCGGAAGGAGTCAGCCCAGCGCATCGCCCAACAATTAGGCATCACCGACTTCGAAGCCGAGGTCCTGCCGCAAAGAAAAGAGCAAGCCATCCGCGAGCTTCGCGCGCAGGGCCGCATCGTGGCTATGGCGGGCGATGGCATCAACGACGCTCCCGCCCTCGCCGCCGCTGACGTCGGCATTGCCATGGGCACCGGCACCGACGTGGCCATCGAAAACGCAGGCATCACCCTCGTCAAGGGGGACCTCCGCGGCATCATTCGCGCCCGGCTCCTCTCCCGCGCCACACTGCGTAACATCAAGCAGAATCTGGCCTTCGCTTTCGTCTACAACGCGCTGGGCATTCCTGTGGCCGGGGGAGTTTTCTACCCCTTCTTCCACTGGCTTCTTAGTCCCATGATTGCCAGCGCGGCCATGAGTTTCAGCTCTGTGTCCGTCATCACCAACGCCCTGCGCCTCCGCCGCACCCCGCTGTGACTCCTTCCCAATTTGTTCCCTGACCGTTCGGCGTTTCAAACGTCTTAAATGAGTAGGAATCGGAACATTTTGGGCGTCTCTGCGTATTACTAATCAGCAGCCTCGAGAACGCTACCCAAGGGGTCGGTTATGTCCAGCAATGGCAATGGAATAGGCAACGGAAAAGCAGCCAAAAAGCGCCGCCGCAGAATCATCCTTCTCTCCATCGCGGCTTTCGTCCTCATCGGTGGAGGCTACGGCGTCTATGCCGCCCTGCGCCCCAATCATGAGATTGACCCCTCCAAGCTCGCTGCCGTGGAACGTGGCGACTTGGCACGCAGTGTCGTCGCCACCGGGAAAATTCAGCCGCTCTCCAAAGTCGAAGTGAAGTCCAAAGCCAGCGGCATCGTCAAAAAGCTGTATGTGGACTATGGCGACCACGTCAAGCAGGGCGACATCCTGGCCGAACTCGACAAGGTCCAACTGGAAGCCAGTGTGCGCGCTTCTCAGGCTAACTATCAGGCGGCCCAAGCCGCCCGCGATTCCGCCACCGCTACTCTCGAACGCAACAAGGTCGACGCGGAAGGCCCGGACGTCCCCTATCTCAAACTCAGCATGGAGCGCGCCCAGCAGATGTACAAGGACGGCGTAATGTCCAAGAGCCTCGTCGAAGACGCCGAAAAGAATTATCAACTGGCCCTGAACAAGCAGGTCAGCGCGCAACGCAACCTGGCAGTTTCTCGCGCGGAGATCGCCAAAGCCGAAGCGCAGGTGGCTCAGGCCAAGGCCGCCCTCGAAAATGCCGAAGAGGATTTACGCAACTCCACCATCATCAGCCCTATTGATGGCCTGGTGCTCTCGCGCGACGTCAATGTCGGCGACGCCGTCAGCTCCATCCTTGTCCTCGGCTCTCAAGCCACCCTGATCATGACCCTCGGCGACATCAGCGAAGTCTACGTCCAGGGCAAAGTGGACGAAGCCGACATCGGCAAGGTCTATCTGAACCAGCAAGCGCGCATCGTCGTGGAATCGTTCAAGGACAAGAAATTCACTGGCAAGGTGACGAAGATTTCCCCCATGGGCAAGGAAAAAGATAACGTCACCACATTCGAGGTGCGCGTCTCTATCTCCAATCCAACCCTTGAGCTCAAGGCCAACATGAGCGCCAATGCCGAAATCCTTCTCGAGGAAAAGAAAAACGTCCTGATGGTGCCCGAAGCCTCCCTAATTTATGACAAGGACCGCAGCGCCTCGGTCGAACTCCCCGAACCCAAAGCCGACAACGGGCGCAGGAAAGTGCCCGTGAAGCTGGGCATCTCCAACGGCGTGAAAACGGAAATCGTTTCCGGCCTCACCGAAAAACAGCAAGTCATCCTGCAATAGCACGAGGCAGCCATGACATTCCGTGATCTATTGCGCGACACCATCGCGACGCTCTGGGCGCACAAACGCCGCACGCTGTTGACCATGTTCGGCATCGCCTGGGGAATCATATCCATCACCGTGATGGTCGCGGCGGGCGAAGGCCTCGGCCGTGGCATTCAGAAACAGCAGGAAAATTTCGGCAAAGACGTCATGATCATTTTCGCCGGCCGCACCAGCATGCAGGCCGGCGGCACGCGCTCCGGCCGTGTCGTCCACTGGATGGAAGACGACTACCAGGAAGTGGCCAGGGAAGCGCCGGCCTGCAAGTACGTCATGCCGGAACTCGGCAACAACGTCAAAGTGCACAGCGCGTTCAACAGCGGCGACATCGATACGGTTGGCTCACTTCCTCCTTTCGCCATAATTCGCAGCGTTGCCGTTGAGCAGGGACGCTTCTACAACGACGAGGACAACGAACAGGGCCGCCGCGTCGCCTTCCTCGGCAGTGATACCAAGAAGCAACTCTTTGCGGAGCGCGAAGCCCTCGGCCAAACCATCGAACTGAATGGCGTTCCCTACACAGTGATCGGCGTCATGAAGACCAAGGACCAGAACTCCAGCTACGACGGCGTGGATATCCGCAAGATCTTCCTTCCCTTCAATTCCATGAAGCGGGATTTCCCGAATGGACCGCCGGCCGTCGAGCACACCGTCGACCGCATCCTCGCGGCGCCCTGGTCGCTCGAGACGCATTCCGATTGCGTGCGCCAGATTCGTCGCACTCTGGCGCGTTTGCATAACTTCGATCCCCGCGACGAGGAAGCGGCCAGCATCTGGGATACCGTCAAGAACGCGCAGGCTAACCGCATGATTTTCGTGGGCATGGAAGTTTTCATGGGCGCCGTCGGTGTGGCCACCATTTTCCTGGGCGGGCTGGGCGTGATGAACGTCATGCTGGTCAGCGTGCGCGAGCGCACCCGCGAAATCGGCGTGCGCAAAGCTCTTGGCGCCACGCGCCAATCCATCCTCCGGCAGTTTTTTCTGGAGACCATCATCGTTGTGTTCATCAGTGGCGGCGCGGGGCTCGTCATTTCCTACGGCTTCTGTGGGCTCGTCAACCTGCTGCCGAAGATGCCGTTTTTTGACGGTCTGGATGCGAGCTGGAAGCTTGCGGCTCTGACGATCAGCCTGCTGGGCGTGATCGCCGTGCTTTCCGCGCTCTATCCCGCGAATCAAGCCGCCTCCGTCGATCCCATCGAAGCCCTCCGCTTCGAGGCAGGTGGATAAGGGAGTTTTCAGTAACCAGTTTTCAGTTGTCAGTGGTGGAGAAGAATGGCAAGCGTAAATGAGACCTTGGTCCCGGAACTTGAACCCTTAGTGCGGTGGCACAGGGCGATCACTTACGCTTTCAATGAGGCCGGCCAACATTCTCTTTATTTCGTTGATTCGCGGTTGCAAAACTTCGAATTGCTTGTCGGTGAAAAAATGCAAGTCCTTAGCCAGCAGAATATAGTATTCAAGCTCGCTCGCGGACCCCAGCGCAATGTAGAGGAATTGTCGCAGTTCGGGGTTTGCCCCGCGGCCGCAACCTTCTGCAATGTTTGCTGGAATGGAGAAGGCAGCCCTTCGCATCTGGCTTGTCAGGCCAAAGGCTTCGTGCCTCGGAAAAACGCCTGTGACGTTGTACACGCTCACCGTAAGAGCATGGCCCTTTTGCCACACTTTCAATTTGGTGTAGTCCTGCATGATTGCACCCGAGAGAAGCCTTTCTCTATATTTACTTATAACTGACTACTGAAAACTGTCAACTAGGATAGGTCAATATGCTGATTGAAGTCTTCAAGGAAGCTTGGGTGGCGCTGGGCCGCAACCGCGTGCGCAGTCTCCTCACCATGACAGGCATCTCCTGGGGCATCGTTGCCGTAACACTTCTCTTGAGCTACGGCTCCGGTTTCCGCAGCGTGCTCCTCTATACCTTCGAAGTTTTCGGCAAGGGCGCCGTCATCTGCTGGCCCGGCACCACCAGTGAGCAAGCTGGCGGTGAACGCGCCGGCAAGGAGGTTCGCTTCGAGCAGGAAGATGCGGACTGGGTGAAGGCGCAATCGCCGCTCATCAAGCGCGTGACGATGGAAACCGTGCGGTGGAAAGGGATTTCGCATGAGGAGCGCGTCTCAGACACGGCGACACGCGGCGTCTATCCCGAATATGGCGAGATGCGCAACGAGGTACCTACCGAGGGCCGCTGGATTACACCCGAGGACATCGCCGAACGCCGCCGCGTGGCATTCCTGGGCGCGCGCCTCAAGAAGAAACTCTTCAGCGGCACCCCCGCCGTCGGCGAAACGGTGCGCATTGACGGCGTGCGCTTCACCGTCATCGGCACCATGGACATGAAGTTCTCCGACAGTTGCTATTTCAACTGCGATGATGAGTCCGTCTTCATTCCTTACACTGCCGCCGGGGACATCTGGGATGCGCGTTATGCCAGCGTGATGGTTTTCGAGCCCGTCGCCCCGCAATTCGAAGCTCTGGCCATGCAGCAGTTCCGCACCGCCGTGGCCAACCGCCAGCATTTTTCCCCCAATGACAAACGCGCCATCACCATGTTCGGCCGCCAGGAGTTCAAGCCGATTTACGACGGCATCACCCTCGGAATCGAAGGCCTGCTCTTCCTGATCGGCGCCATGACCCTGGGCATCGGCGGCGTCGGCGTGATGAACATCATGCTCGTTTCCGTGGATGAACGCGTTCGCGAGATCGGCTTGCGGCGTGCTCTCGGCGCCAGGAAAGCTCACATTCGCTGGCAGTTCCTCCTGGAAGGGCTGGTGCTCACTCTTGCCGCCGGGGCCATCGGAATGTTTTTCTCCTGGGTGCTCACGTCCTCGATTGGAACCTTGCCGTTCCTCGGCCCCGCCTATGAAGACGACTCGGGCAAGGTGGACATCCATTTGAATCTCTCCATCATGACCATGGTCATGTCCAGCTTGATCCTCGTCGTTGTCGGCGTGATTAGCGGCTGGGTGCCCGCCATGCAAGCGGCAAAACTCGATCCCGTCGAAGCCCTCCGCTACGAATAGAAACGCTATCTCAAAATTCGCAGTCGAGGAATGAGCGGCCAGAGGTCTGTGCGCTTTCAACAGAGTGTCATCCCGACCGAAGCAGCCCGATTGTTTCTTCCGTGCCGTTTTCTGGCACGTCGGGCTGCGGAGCGGAGGGATCGTGGCACAATCCTGCACACGGTGCCAGCCCATGCGATTTCACTCCGCCCGCACCCCTCGATAAGAACTCTCCAGTTCTCAGAGCACCACATGCAGTAATATCTTCTGTGGATCCAGCGGCGCTCTTCTATTTATACGAGCGTGCTCTTACTCGACTAGCACGCGAAAGGTTCGGGGCAGGGAACTCATGGTCAAGACCGCAATGATCGTTGTCGATGTGCAGCGCGATTTTTGCGCGGGCGGCGCGCTCCCGGCCTCCAACACGCCATCCCTGCTCGCGCCGCTCCAGGATTGCATTGACGTGGCCCGCCGCAGCGGCGTCACCCTCATCTTTACCCAGGACTGGCACCCCGCCAATCACAGTTCATTCCAGGCCAATGGCGGAAAATGGCCCATCCATTGTGTCGCGGACACTCCGGGTGCGGAGTTGATGCCGCCGCTCAGTGCCGCCCCGGGCGGCATCGTCATCCATAAGGGAACTTCGATCGACGGCGAAGGCTACTCCGCCTTCGATTCCACGCAACTCGAAGCCCGGTTGCGCGAACTGAAAATCGGACGCGTCAGCGTTGCAGGCATCGCCACCGAATACTGCGTGCGCGCCACCGCACTGGACGCCAATCGCTCCGGCCTCGAAACCATTCTCCTCACGGATCTCATTCGTCCGGTGGAAGAAAGTGCCTCGCCCAAGGTCCTCACGGAACTCGGCCGCGCCGGTGTTCAACTCATGCCCTCGCCGCGCTGGCTCCTGCTCCTAAAAAGTAATTGAATTTCAAAGCTCCCCATCAGGGATGCTTTGGTCTGAAATCCAGAGCTGGATCTTCCCCATCGTTCACGGTCCAAGATTTGTCATTCCGACCGGAGGGACGGCGTCCCTGGCCGTCCCGGAGTGCAGGAATCGCTGCAGTACTGCGGATTTTAGGCGGAGTTAATTCTGTCCCAGCAGGGAATCGAAATACGCCAGCATTTCCGGAGAATTCCAGTCCTGCGGCCCGATGATCTTCCGCGCGATTTTTCCTTTGCGATCGATCACGTACGTTTCCGGATACATCACCGTCCCATATTCCTGCGCCGATTTCTTCGTGGGATCGCGATACGTCAGATAGTTGATCCCGTGGTCCTGAATGAAGTTCAGGTAAGCGGATTGATCCTCATCCACGCTTACGCCCAGCACCATGCCATTCCTGCTGGCGATGCGCTGGTTCAACTGGATCAGGGCAGGCGTTTCTTCCACGCACGGCGGGCACCACGTCGCCCAGAAGTTCAGCACGACCACTTTGCCGCGCAGGTCGGACAGGTGCGCGCTCTTGCCATTCAGTTCGATTGGGAAATTGTAGGCCGTCTTTCCGGCAACCGACGATTCGCCTTGCCGGTAGTGGGGCAAGGTGAAAAACGCCAGCACGGCAAAGGCAAATCCCATGCTGCCGTAGGCAAACAATTTCCGGAGGATGGTATTCATATATAGCTATAATAACGTAGAGAATCTCCGGCGGAAAGTCTGGCCGCTTCCAACCCTTCATGACAGGCTCCGCACCCAATTCGCCACGAATTTCCGCCATCGTCCCCGCGCGCGACGAAGAAGCCGTCATCGCCGCCTGTGTCGAATCGTTGGCGCAGCAGCCCGAAATCGCGGAAATCCTTGTGGTCAACGATGAATCCTCCGATCGAACCGCCGAAATCGTCCGTGGACTCGCATCCAAGTTTCCCCAAGTGCGCCTTCTCGAATCCACGGAACTCCCTCCAGGCTGGATCGGCAAAAACAACGCCGTCTGGCTTGGCGCGCAACACGCCAGGTGCGATTGGCTGCTCTTCACAGATGCGGATGCCGTGCACGAAAAAGATTCCGCCGCACAGGCCCTGCGGATCGCGGTCCAATCCCACGCGGCCATGGTCTCCTTCTCTCCCGAGCAAGAAATGGACACCTGGTACGAAAAGGCGCTCATCCCCTTCGTCTACGGGCGCCTCAACAGAAACTTCTCCTTCGCCGAAATCAACGATCCGCGCAACGAAGCGGCTGCCGCCAATGGCCAGTTCATCCTAATTCGCCGCGATGCCTACAACTCCGTCGGCGGCCACGCCAGCATCGCCGGGGAAGTGCTCGAAGACGTGGCGCTCGCCAAACTCGTTAAACGCGCCGGCTACCCCATCTGGTTCGGCAGCGGCAAGGGTTTCGTCCGCGTCCGCATGTACCGCTCCTTTTCGGCGATGTGGGCGGGCTGGAAAAAGAATCTCTATCAACTGGAGGGTGGCAGTCCCGCGGAAGTCCACAAACAACTCCTGGCCGAATGCGCCTTCCTGCTTGGTCCGCTCGCTCTCATCTTCCTGGTCTTCTACAAATGGCATCGCCTCGATTTCGCCCTCCTCCTTGGCCTTTTCTTCCTTCTGCTCACCCACGCCATGCATTTCCAGGCCTTGCGCCGCAGCCATTTCTCTTCCGCCTTCACCGCCTACCTCATTCCCGGCTCACTCCTCTATACTGCTGCCCTCTGGGCCTCCTACCGTAGCCATTCCCGCGGTAAGCTGGAATGGAAGGGCAGGGAGTATCCAGTGGGTACCCCTCATGCATCGAAAGGATAGCGGATCACTGAGATGGTTTACTTGACGCGCAAAATCGAGTTCTCGGCTTCGCATCTCTACCACAACCCCGCGTTCACCGCGGAGGAGAACCAGCGTGTTTTTGGCAAGTGCAACAATCCCCACGGCCACGGGCACAACTACACGCTGGAAGTCACCGTTGCTGGCGAGCCTGACCCTGCCACGGGCATGGTTTTAGATTTGAAGGAACTTAAGGAAATTCTCGAACGCGAAATCACTCAGCGCATGGATCACCGCTTCCTGAACTATGAAGTCCCCGAACTCAAGGGTCAGATTCCCACGTGTGAAAACATTGTCCGGGTCATCTGGAATCTTCTGGAGCCGCGCATTCATCAAGGAAAGCTCCACCGCGTGCGTTTGTACGAAACGCCCGACCTTTTCGCCGAGTGTTGCAGGAATGGGGCGAACCTGGCATGAGTGATGCGCTCAAAATCGCGCTTGGCCGGCGCTATCGTTTCGCGGCGTCGCACCGATTACACAGCGAACGGTTGAGCGCCGAACAAAATGCCCGCGTCTATGGGAAATGCAATAGCCCTTATGGCCACGGGCACAACTATGTGGTGGAAATCCGCGTGTCAGGGAAGATCGATCCCGCCACTGGTATGATCGCGAATCTTGCGGACTTGGATGCTTTCGTCGAGCGCGAAGTGATCGAACCCTTCGATCACAAATCGCTCAACGAAGACGTCCCTGCCTTTCGCGAAATAGTGCCAACAACCGAGAATGTCTGCAAAGAGGTTTTCCAGCGCCTGAAGCACTTCCCGAAGGCCAGGCTGGAGCACGTCCGCGTCGAAGAAACTTCGAACAACGCGTTCGAGTACGCCGGGGAAGAAACTTAGGATCGCGCTGCGGTCCGATCGAGGGGGGAATGGGCCAGTGAACAAACCAACGGAAATTATGTTGCACGAAGCAAAACTCGAATCGCCGCAGGAGAGCATCGCCGACCTGGTGCGCAAGATGCTCGTCGCTCTCGGCGAGGATCCCAGCCGCGAAGGCCTCCGCAGAACGCCGGAGCGTTATGAAAAGGCGCTGAAATTCCTCACCAGCGGCTGCCACCAGAACCTCGACAGCGTCCTGAACGGCGCCACTTTCAGCGTCCATTACGACGAGATGGTCGTCGTCAAGGACATCGAATTCTTCAGCCTCTGCGAGCATCATCTTCTGCCGTTCTTCGGCAAGGCCCACGTCGCCTATCTTCCCAGCCAGAAAGTGCTGGGCTTGAGCAAAATCGCCCGCCTGGTGAACATGTACGCCCGCCGCTTGCAGATTCAGGAGCGCATGACCAGCCAGATCGCCGAAGCCATCTCCGAAAAAATCAGTCCAGAGGGCGTAGGCGTGATCATCGAGGCGCGCCACCTCTGCATGCAGATGCGCGGCGTGGAAAAGCAGCATGGCCAGGCCGTCACCAGCGCCATGCTCGGCTCTTTCCGCCACAACAAGCAGACCCGTGATGAGTTTCTATCCCTGGTGCGCGCGCGGCAGAGTTGAGGAAAAGCGCTGGAACGTTCAGAGGGCCCCCTGCAAGCACCTATCGGCGGGCTCTCCTTTTTCTCGGCTGGCTCTATGGCGGAGAAGAGCTCACCCTCAAAGTCACTCTGTCTGCCGCCATGGTCGTAGGAGCGGTCGTGCTCGTGGGCTGCGGTACCAATCCGCTTCACCACCTCTCCTGAAACTCCTCGAAATCCCTCAAATAGCGACACTTTTACTTGCTCCAAAGCCTCGGGTGTGGTCAACTCTCCGGGAAGCAACGCTATGCTCGGGCAGCGATTCAGCCACTATGTGATCAACGAGAAGCTCGGCGAAGGTGGCATGGGCGTGGTGTACCGTGCCCGCGACGAGAAACTCCAGCGCGATGTTGCGCTCAAATTCCTCGGCGTTCTGCCCACTGGCGGCTCCGCCAGTCACGAGCGCCTTCTCCAGGAAGCCCGCGCCATTTCCGCCTTGAACCACCCCAACATCTGCACCGTCTATGAAGTCGGCGATACCGATGGCCGCCCGTACATCGCCATGGAATTCGTCGAGGGCCGTCCGCTCACCATGGAGATTCCCACCGAGGGGATGCCGCTTGAAAAAGTGGAGCGTTACGGTCTGCAGTTGGCGGACGCGCTATCGCACGCCCACAGCCGCGGCGTCATTCACCGCGATCTGAAATCCGCCAATGTGATGGTCACTCCCACCGGGCGCTTGAAAGTTCTCGATTTCGGCATTTCGCGCCGCACGGAATCCAGGGCCGGCGAGGAAACCACGCGCTTCGATCAGTCCTGGGAATCCCAGCACACCTTTACCGGCACTCTTCCTTATGTCGCTCCGGAAATCCTGAAAGGCGAAGAGGCCGACGAGCGCAGCGACATCTGGTCTCTGGGAATCTTGCTTTACGAAATGGCCGCCGGCCGCCGGCCCTTTCGGGGCGCCACCGCCTACGAACTCAGTGCGCACATCTTGAAAGAAAAAGCCCCCCCCATCACCCCCGCTCTTCCCCCGGTCCTGCAAAGCGTCCTCGACAAGTGCCTCAGCAAGGATCCCGGACAGCGCTACCAAAGCGCCGGAGAAGTCCACGCCGCTCTCGAAACCGCCGGCACCGCCTCGCGCACCAACGAGTACCTCGTCATGGCCGGACAGAAACAGCAAGTGGCCGGCGTGTTTACGCGGCGCAACCTCCTCCTGCTTTGTGCGATTGCCGCCATCGCGGTGGGTTTGGGCTATGGGCTGCGGGCTCGCAATAGCGGGAAACCCAGAAGCATTGTTCCCGGTGCGATCCAATCCATTGCCGTACTCCCTCTCGCCAATCTTTCCGGCGACCCCTCGCAGGATTATTTTGCCGATGGCATGACCGACGCCCTGATCACTGAACTCTCGCAGATCAAGAAGCTCCGCGTCATATCGCGAACCTCGGTGATGCAATATAAGCAGACGCAGAAGCCTCTTCAGGATATTTCCCAGGAATTGAATGTTGACGCCATCGTGGAAGGCTCTGTCGTCCGCGCGGGCAATCGCGTGCGCATTTCCGCCAAGCTCTTTCAGACCCACGTCGAGGGCGCCCTCTGGGCCGACAGTTTTGAGCGCGACTTCACCGATGTGCTCACCCTGCAAAGCGATGTCGCCACCGCCATTGCCCGCGGCATTCAGGTCGAACTCTCCACCGCAGAAGCCACCGAGCTCGCCCGCAGCCGTACTGTCATTCCCGAAGCCTACGAGGCCTATCTGAAAGGTAAATTCGAACTCGACAAACGCACCCAGGAAGGCTTCCTGGCTGCCGCTGACTATTTCCAGAAGGCCATCCATACCGACGCCAGCTTTGCCGCCGCTTACGCCGCTCTCGGCACCACCTATCTCTACATGGCCAATTACGAGATGCGGCCGCCGGTCGAAGTAATTCCCAAGGCCAAGGACGCCATCGCCAAAGCCCTGCAATTGGATGAGCATTTGTCGGAAGCGCACGCATCGCTGGCGGCAACACGCTTTTACTATCTGGAGACCGATGGCATCGAAATGGAGTTCCAGCGGGCCATCGCACTTAACCCTGGCTATGCCCAGGGCCTCCATGGCTATGCTCTGTATCTCGCGGCGCGCGGGCGAACGCAGGAAGCTCTGACGGAAATCAAATTGGCGCGCGAACTCGATCCCAAATCCCTGATCATCAATGCGAATGTTGGCTGGTGCTACTACCTGGCCGGCGATTTCGACAAGGCCATCGAAGCCGCCAAGCAGACCCTCCGCCTGGATCCAAGCTTTGGAGTTGCTTACGGCTATCTCAGCCAGGCCTACCTGGAAAAAGGACAATTTCGCGAGGCCATCGAAGCTTCCCAGAAAAATGTTTCACTCGAGCCGGGCAACCTCTCGCGCCAGGCAGAGCTGGCCAGCGTCTACGCCCGGGCTGGCCGCAAGCAGGACGCGCAGGAAATTCTCCAGGCATTTCATCAGATGAAAAACTCCCGGTACATTTCGCCCTACGATTTGGCCATGATCTATGCGGGCCTTCACGACAAGGAAAACACACTCGATTGGCTCGAGAAAGCCTATAAGGAGCGCAACGGCCGCCTCGCGAATCTCCAGGTCCATCCGCAGTTTGCTTTCCTGCGTGGCAATCCGCGCTTTGAGAAGATCATCGCCGCCCTGAAAGGCTGAGCACTTCACTCCCCTTGGCCCTCGCTTGTTGGGCCACGATAATCGTAGGCGCACGACATGTCGTGCCCATGTCTGCCGATATCCCGGCGTGCATGCGCTCCACGCACTTCTTGACGCGCGCTCCCTCCTGCACTAGACTTCGCACACTTCGCACACTTCGCATGGTTCGCCCTTCATGTGCGGGCCATAGCCCTGTGGACAAACGCAAGGAAACGGGAGGCAAATATGGCCAGCGCAAAGATTTCTCTCGGTGGTGTCGTCAAGGAAATCGATCATGTCGCCGGGGCCCTCGGCGATCTCAGAAAAGGCGCCAGCCCAGCGCAAGTGAGGCTTCTCAACGCAAAAATCAAGAAGCTGGGCGCCCTTAAATCACATGTCCAAATCTTGTGCAGACATGCGCTGAACGTCAATCCCCTCGTTCAGCCTTCGACGAAATCGAAGAAGTAGACATCTCGCGTGTTCCAAAATCGTGACCTCCCGCCCCGCAGCGCCTCCAAACCTGCGCTATCGCTCCGCCTCCGCGGTCATCATTTACTGGCATGAGGGGAATCTCGTCTTTGACAACTACCTCGCGGGCTCCAGGATCAACGCCGATCCCATCGTTTGCCGCATCCTGGATTTTTGCCGCGTGTGGCGCACCGTCTCCCAGGTTGCGGCTCACCTCGGGAATTTCCAGCAGGCCAGCGTTCGCCGCACGCTCGAATCTCTTACCCGCCACGCCATGCTGCATCGCTCCGATCAGCCGCCGGACAAACGCGAAGCCGCTCTCGCACGTTGGCAGAGTTGGCTCCCCGCCGCCGGCTTTTTCCATTTTTCCACCCGCGATGTCGAGTTCGCCAAGGACCCCGTGGCCGCTTTCCGCCAGTTGCAGCAGCGCGCCAAATCACAACCCATGCCCGGCATCGGCAAATCGTGCCCCGGCGCGCGCCGCGTGCTCTTGCCTGCCGCTTCCTCCGCCGGAGAATTCCCGCGCATCCTGAAGGATCGCCGCACCTGGCGCAAGTTTTCCACGAAACCCGTGCCACTCGCCGATTTGGCCAGTTTGCTCGGCCTCACCTTTGGCGCGCAGGGCTGGGCCAGAATCCCGGGCCTCGGCCGCGTCGCCATAAAGACTTCTCCTTCCGGCGGCAGCTTGCATCCCATCGAAGCCTACGTTCTCGTCCGCAATGTAAAGGGCTTACAACAGGGAATCTACTATTACGACGCCAGGCGTCAGGCGCTGGTCTGGTTGCGCACGGGCATTTCGCGGAATCAACTGAAGAAAATGATCGGCCACCAGTGGTGGTTTGCGGAGACTCCGTTCCTCGTCCTGATGACCGCCGTCTTTGCCCGTCCGCAATGGAAATACGACTATCCTCGCGTGTATCGCGCTGTTCTGCTCGAAGCGGGTCATCTCTGCCAGACTTTTTGCCTCACCGCCACTTGGCGCGGTCTCGCGCCCTTTTGCACCATCGCCCTTGCGGACACCAAGTGGGAAAAACTCCTCGGCATCGACGGCATAAACGAATCCCTCATCTACGCGGCGGGCGCCGGCCTGCGCCCGGAGGACGAACGCCAAGCCCACATAAAAAAGGGCGCGGACCCCAGGCTCTTGCCGTCCTAGTGGGCCGCGCCCCAATTGTGTTTTACCGAATCGTCTTTACTTCTTCGCGATAGCCGCGGAAGCCCGCGTCGTCTCCCAGTCAATATTCAGCGTCGCGCCGGTTCCCGCCTTCTCGAACGCAATCGTGAAGTTCTCCACCGCTGAGGGCAGCGCGGATACCTTCATGTCAATCCGTGCCAGGTCATTCGACGCGCCAGGATATTCGGTACCCCACTCGCCGGTCTTCTTGCTCAATACGAGCGACCACTTATCCTTGCCGGGAACGGTGAACAGCGTGTAGCTTCCCGCTGGCACCGTTGTGCCGCCAACCACCAGGTCCGCATTCGTCACGAACGTCGTCGCTTCATTCGCGCCCGTCCGCCATACGTCGCCGAACGGCACAAGCCCGCCGTAAATCTTGCGCCCCTTGGCGCGCGGGCTCGAATAGTCGATCGTCACGCTTTTTCCGCCACCGAGGTCGAACGTAGCTGTCGCTGGTGGGCTCGGGCGCTTCGATTTATCTTGCTGTGCCAGAAAAACGGTGGCGCACATCGCCAAGCCGAGACATAGTACGCCAATCTTTGTCAAAACTTTGCTCATGATTTCTCCCCTCGAGTTTCCATTCCGTGGTCAACGTGGTCTTATCTGGTAGGGCTGGGACCTTACCACTAGCATTCAACAGGATTTGCCCCCGCGTTGCAAGCGCTCCGCCACTGCTGGGCCCTGAGTCATACCGAGAGAATGAATTGTCACTGTGGGAGCCCGACACTACCCACCAATTCCTGAAAGCGCGCGTCGGTCCGCAGAGTATCCCAATCCCAGGCCACACTGAGATGAAGTAAGGGCGTCTCGCGCCCCTCGAACGCTTTCTGCAGCCATCTCATCACTTGATCCTTCTCACCCGCGTGAGCGTACAAACGCGCAATGCGCACGGCGGGAACATGACTACGCTGGGAGCGCGTCGCCAGTACCTCCGCGCCAAGATGCATCGCCCGGGCATAACCACCTTCTGCATACCCGCGCTTCAACGCGTTCCCGACCTCATGGTCGCCGAGAACTTCGTAAAACTTCTCTGCCTCCGCCAAAGCCTCACCATACATTCCCTTTTTGTAGAAAGCGCCCCAAAGTCCCATGTGCGCCGAGGAGAAGTCTGGCTCGGTTGCGATCACCTTTTGCAGTTGCGAGATGGCCTGGTCATACCGTTTGAGGTACACCAGTTGCCAGCCATAGAAACACTGAAGAAAAGGGCTAAAGGGGTCGAGATCCAGAGCGCGATGAATCTCCGGTTCCCACTCCTGCGGACGCTTCATCGAGATCAGGAAGTCGGCGTACATAAAATGCGCGTCCGCACTGTTCGGATTCAATTCGATGGCGCGCCGGAACTCCCGCTCTGCCGCAGACCAGTTTCGATCGTAGAGGAATGCAATATTAGCGAGAGTGATGTGCCCTTCGGCGAGCGTATCGTCCAGCTCCAAGGCCCGTGAAACCGCTGCCTTTGCTTTCGGAATGGCCTCCGTGGGTGGTATGAATCCGGCGTCCCCACGCATCATCCAGACATTCGCGATGCCCACATAAGCGAGCGCGTAATTGGGATCTTTTTCTAAAGCCAGTTGAAAGTACTCCAGCGCCGTGTCCAGGTGCTCTCTGGAAAGCTTGTACCAGTGAAACTGGCCCTTGAGGTAGGCCTCGTAGGCCTCCGGGTTGACCGGGTGCGCATGGACCATGCGGCTGGATTCCTCGGGTGTCAGTGCCACCATGATCTCGCGCGCCACCGCTTGTGCCACCTCCCCTTGCAGCGTGAGGATGTCGCGGGCGTCGCGTTCATAACTTTCCGACCATAGATGGGCGTCCGTCGAGGCGCGGATGAGTTGCGCTGTGATCCGCACTCTTCCCCCCGAGCGCTGCACAGAACCTTCCAGGATGCCATCGACGCCTAATGCACGCGCGATCTCCGGCAGCGGTTTTTTGGCATCTTTGAACTGCATCACCGAAGTGCGCGAGATCACCTTTAGCGAACGAATCTTAGCCAAGTCGGTAATAAGGGCGTCGGTCATTCCGTCGGCGAAGTACTCCTGCTGTGGATCGCCCGTCAGATTGGACAATGGCAGAACTGCGAGTGACCGAATCGGCGGTCCTCCCGGGTGTCCCAACAACCGGCTGCGCCACTTGTCCACGTCGAAGATGGCCAGAACGGCAAGCAGTCCTATTAACGTCAGGCCCAGCGCGACTACTTCCACGGCCTTTCGCCGCCTGGACTTCGATCTTTCTCCAGCCGTAGTGACGCTCTTCGTTGAGCCGATAAAGCGGTAGCCGTGCCGGGGCAGGGTCTCAATGAAGCGGGGGTCTTCAGCCGAGTCCCCCAGCGCCTGGCGGAGTTTCTTGACCGCGTGGTTCAGGCTGTCGTCGAATTCGACGAAGGTATCCGCGGCCCACAACTGAACTCGCAGCTCCTCCCGCGTGATAACCTCGCCGGGACGTTCCACCAGTGCCCGGAGCACCTCAAAGGCCTTGGGCGCGAGCGCGACCTTTTGGCCTGCCCTATAAAGCTCGCCGGACGTCAGGTCCAACTCAAAGTCTTGAAAACAAATCCGTCGCTGAGATTGGACGGGAACGGGCATGGGGCCGTCCTTCCTTGGCCCAAAGTTTAACACGAAGTTATTGAAAAGAATGTGATTACGTGGTTTTGCAGGGTCTGTTGCGTTTTTCTGCTGTGGCGGGATCCAAGGAGATTTCATGCAATGGCCAGACGTTGTTCATTGTGAATACACCACGTCACGTGGGATAGAACCCCTGTAAGCAGGAGTGGCTGTGGCTAAAACCCGGGTTGCCCTCGCTCCGGGAAACGCCTCGGCCACAGTTCAAATCCGATGGAGTTTTCGACTCTCGTCTTCAGGAGATCGTCTATGAAAAAGACTTGTATTCTAGTTTTTGCCTTATTCGGCGCTATGGCAACATTGGCGCAGCAGCAAGCACCCATACCGCACCCGGCTAAACGTGGGGTTCTCCGTCAGCGAATTTTCAATGCTGTCCACAGGTCTTCTGGGACAGCGAACGCGATCAGCAGCGCTCAGGCACTTACCGCTCACCACGACATCGTGTGGGACTTGGGCACTTACCCCGGGGGAACCTGGGCTGAAATGGGAGGCGTTAATGATTTTGGCGTCGCGGTGGCGCAGGGTGACACTGCCTCCAATGGTCAGCCCCACCTTTTCAAGATTCAGTTGCTCGGCCCTAACTCTCCGAAATGGACCGACATGGGTGCGATCAATTCCAATCAGGGATGGTTTGACTGGCCATCCATCGCTGACACCGGCCTAATTGTCGGCCACGTGGCCATGTCTGACGGCAACCTTCACGCCTCTCTCTGGAGGGGAAAGTACCGGATTGACCTCGGTACGCTCGCGGATATCGGGTACGCCTCGTTTGATAATAGCGACGCGGCCCTCGTAAACAAGCTTGGAACTCTAATCTGTGGTTCCAGTTGGAGTAGTGAAACAGGGACGCAGTTTCCGGTGGTATGGAGGTTAAATCCACATACGGGGAATTGGAAGATCCACAAACTGGACACGCTGGAGTTTCCCAACGGTTTTGCGTTGACTGTGAACGATTTTGGCCAAGTGGCCGGCGGTTTCTATGACGACACCGGAGTGTATGTCGCTGCACTTTGGAACCCTATCCCAGGTGAGGAGGAATGGAAGGCGATCAATCTCCCGGGATCCCCGGACTGGCCAGACGTGGCCATCGTTGGGGACATCAACGAAAAAGGGGAAATGGTGGGCGATGTCTTGTCGCCGGACTGGATGAACGGTTATAGCTCGCTTTGGCAACCGGTCGACGCTACCCGGCAAACCTACAAACTGACTCTACTTCCAAACTACTGGAACGTGCCGAACGGTGACACAGCAGAAGGTATCAACGACTTCGGTGACATCGTGGGCGGCTCATGGGACCAGGACTTTGTGCCGCACGCTGTGCGGTGGACCACGAAGGACGTTTCCTCCGTTCAACTGCTGGACTTCCCAGGGGACTACAGCGTTGCCTACAAAGCCAGCGACGGCAAAATAGCCACCGGATTGTACGGGATCGATGACACAGAGCATGCATATGCAGTCAAGTTGCCCTGATTCTCTAGGCTAGGCGACGGCATTTGTCATTGACTTGATTTACAGGCCAGGCTTGACTCAAGCCGCTCCATGTCTCGGGCGGCTTTCCTTTTTATTTCTGCCTTTTAGCGGGAATTAACTCCTGCACCGGGCTTCGTGGAGTGAGAGTGTTTCCACACTGCGGCCCGATCCTTGCATTGTGGCCAGTTATGATTGCGCGGCGCGTTCCAGTTCCGCGATGTCCAGCTTCTTCATCCGCAGCATGGCCTGCATCGCCTTCGGATGCTTGATCAGTTCGGGCAGCCGCGCGGGCACGATCTGCCAGGAAAGACCGAATTTGTCTTTCAGCCAGCCGCACTGGATTTCGCTTCCTCCGGGGGTAAGCTTCGACCAATACTCATCGACTTCCTGCTGCGTGTCGCAGCGCACCACAAACGACACTGCTTCGGTGAATTTGAACATTGGGCCGCCGTTGAGCGCGGTAAATTTCTGCCCGTCAAGCTCGAAGGCAATGGTCAGGATGCTGCCCTTCGGCCCGCGGCTGTCGTCGATCGTCCGAAATTCTTCCAGACGGCGCGAGTTCTTGAACACCGTCAAGTAAAACTCGACTGCCTCTTCGGCGTTCGCGTCGAACCACAGAAACGGCGTAATCCGGGGAAAGTTCTGCAGTGCACTCATGGCATCCTCCTATTAGTGATGTACTCTTAGCCTCATTATAAGCTGCATCCACGTTGTGGTCAGCGGATGATGAGCAGGGACCAGCGATCGCCGAAAATGTCGAGAGAGACACTGACGGGGCAGGGGGAGCGATGGCCTACGGTCGCGACGGGTCGCCGTACACAATTCCACGTCCGTGCGTGCCAACGTAGACGCGGCCATACTGTTTCGAGTCGCCCGTGATGTGCAGCAACAGCCCCCACTGGTGTTGCTCGTCGTTAATACGCATCCAGCTTTCCGCGATGTTGTCTGAACGGAAGATCCCGCGCACACCGTCAACAACCCCAATCAGATAAAGCGCGGGGTAGACCTTGTACGGCGCGGCCTTGCCAAAACCGAACGCGTGGATCTCCTGCACGCCGCTGAGTTTGTTGAACGTTTTGCCGGCGTCGATTGTGCGATATAGCCCGTCGAAAGCCGCGAGCCATAGTTCTCCCTCTTTCCCGGGCGTAGCGTAGATGCGATCCTGCCCCCCGCGGTTGTCACCCCGATTCCCGCCAGATTTGGGCAACCCACCCGGAAGCGCCAGGGCTTGCTCGGCAAAGGTGGCCGCGCCATCGTTACTCACAAACAGCTTGCCCCCGAACAGGTCCAGCGCATAGAACTTCTGCGCATTCACATGGTCGGCAATCACGCGCGTATTCGCCGGCACACCTTGCGATGGAGTCCACGTCGCGCCACGATCACGCGTGTAATAGGTGGCACCGCGCTCCGGCGTCCATACCCAGGTCCCACCATCGGAGGAAACCGCGATGTGTCCCAGAGCGCTGCTGGCTTGTGGCGTCGTGGCGGGCGGCTGCCAAGACTTGCCGCCATCGAGCGAGTAACCGATATTGCTGCCCGGATGATGGATGGACGCCCGGCCTACCCGCACGATCACGTCGGGATTGTTCGCGGCGCAGGCCACCCCGTTCGTATTGCCAAACAGTGGCGGCTGCGAACTGTGCTCGGGTGCCGGCTTGTCAAGGTCCCAGTGTACGAACCCGCCGTAGTCGCCGATCGCCGAGATCAGGTGCGCGCCCTTCGGCGGGCTGAGCAGTTCCAGCGCAACCGTCTCTTCGATCCCGGTGTCCATGACGCTCCATTTCGTCGGCTGGTCGCGATCCATGTCCATGAGATCGAAAGTTTCCCAGCCGCCGTAACCCGTGGTGAACATGGCGTGATTGGGATTGAACGGATCAATCTCGATGTCAAAGAGCCAGTGAATTGGAGTATCGGCAACATAAGGGGCAAGTGAAGCGTCAAGCGTGCCGCCGCTCCCGAAGACCGCCTTCCAGGTTTTGCCGCCATCCGTGCTACGGAAAATGTCGTCGTTGCCCCGGCCGCTGTGCCAGCGATCAAACGTACTTGCGATCACCGCCTGGGGATTGTGAGCGTCTACAGAAATGCCAACGTAGCCGAATCCTTTTTCGCCGGGCTCCGGTTTCTCGGGCGTGACATCCTTCCACTCGCCGCTCTTCGTATTAAGTTTCCACACCGCGCCATCGGTCATTCGCCAGGGCCCCGGCACAGTTCCATAGGCGATATAAAGATTTCCGTCCGCAGTCAGCACGGCGCGGTGTGGCCGGTATTCCATTGGCTGGCCGGGAACGGCACTCCAGCTTTTGCCCGCGTCACTGCTGCGAAACAAATTATCCCGGCCCATCAGAGAAACCCCGGCATAAATCGTGGAGCTGGGCTCGCCTTTGTGTCCGCCGCTGGCGTCGAAGATCACAAACACAATTCCGACCCCGCGATGTTGCATGGCTTCCCATGGATTACCTGCTGGCGCAGCCTCTGCCGGTTCCGTGATATCAGGAAAGCTCTCCACCTGTTTCCAACTTGCGCCAGTATCGCTGCTCTTCCACAATCCATCATGGCGGGTGCCTAGGTAGAGAACCTTGCCGTTGTTGGGATCAACTGCCAAGCGCTCCCCGTTGCCCCGCCCACTTTCATTCCCGCCGAATTTGAACGGCACGTCGGTCCGCTGAAAAGTTTTGCCGCGATCGTTGGAACGCAGAATCGCCCCGTTCGGCGTGCGTGGGTTGGTGTACGTGCCGCACGCCAGATACACGCGATTGGGATCGGCGGGGTCCACGGCGATGCTTTCCACTCCCATCAAGTTCATGTCGGGATAGGAGACCCAGTCCATCAGGGGTTCCCAACGCTTGCTCTCCTCATTCCAACGATAGGCTCCGCCAATGTCAGTGCGCGCATAGCGCAGGCCCTTCTCCGTCGAATGAAAAATGATGCCATCAACGAACCCGCCACCTACCATCTGCACGTTCTTCCAGGTGTACGGCACGGATGAAGGTGTGCTTGACCGTGTTTGCGCGGCCAACCGAGGCTGCAAAACGAGCGCCGCAGCTATGACAACGAGGAATAAGCCCCCAAAACGTTTTCCATGCATGACACTTCCTTGTAAAACATGCCTACTGCTCGAACTTCACAACCACTTCGTCCCCACTGTAGTGCACCGTGCGATCCGGCTGGGGCGTAAACGAGAATCCTGCCTGTTTCGACTTCGATATAAACACCAGTTGGAAAGTGCGCTCCGCCAGCATCTCCGGGAAAGAGCCCTGGCGTTTGCCAATGGTGAGCGTCTGACTCGCATCATTCCAGCGGAGCGGAATCCGCGTAAACAATCCTTTTTCGTAGTTGTAGGTCAGCCCGTCGTCCTCGTAGAGAGTAAACTCACCGTCGGCACCCTGATAAATGAACAACGTAATGGGATCAGGTTTTTTCTCCGTCGTGTACTGAATCTCCGGGCCGCACGGAAGCATCGAACCCGCCCGCACGTACAGCGGTATCGAATCATAGGGTGCGGGTGCATCGAGATTTTCGCCCCCGGTGTGAAAAGCGCCAGTCCAGAAGTCATACCACCCCGTCCCGCTGGGCAGATAGACCGCACGGCTGCGAGCCTTGTACGAAGTCACGGGGCTGACGAGCAGTGCCGGCCCAAACATGTACTCGTCGCTGATTTCGCGTGCCTTGCCATCATTCCGGAAATCCATCATCAGCGCGCGCATCATCGTGCCCCCGTCCTGGGTTATGTCTCCGGCAATCGAGTACACGTAGGGCAACAGGCGATAGCGAATCCGATCGAACTTCAACTGCGTCTGGTACGCGGGACTTGTCTGGTCGCCGAAGAACCACATTTCGCGGTTAGGTGATTCCCCGTGCGAACGGAGAAATGGCGCAAACGTGCCGAACTCGAACCATCGCGTATAGAGTTCCCGCCATTCTTCCACGTCCTCTGGCTTCGCATTCTCCGCGGCGAACCGCGCAGGAACTGAAAATCCCCCGACATCCATCGTCCAGTAGGGAATTCCAGACAGGCACAGGCCGAGTCCGGCGGGAATCTGCGCCCGCAGCGCCGTCCATGTGGATGAAGTATCACCAGACCATGTCGCCGCGGCATAGCGTTGTTGGCCGGCAAAAATGGAACGCGTCAGATTGAACACACGCTGGTTGGGCGCGGCCTCCCGCTGTCCCTTGTACACACCCTCGCTGTTCAACAACGGATACGCATTCAACACGCGTCCTCCGGTTCCCAGCGCTGTGGGGTTCATGAAATGATGCTGACCTTCCAGTGTCGGAGTCGGCGTCAGATCGGGCTCGGTTGCGTCCATCCACCAGGCATCCACGTTCTTGCGGAACAGTTCGCGCTCCACCTGCGACCAGAACAACTTGCGCGCTTCGGGATTGAACGCGTCGTAAAAAGTGTAAGGATAGCCGACCCAGTCCTGCAGGCCTTCCTTCAAGTTCGGCTCGTAACAAAAGCCGCGCGCGTGCATGGCCTCGAAGTTCGCCGTCCCCGGATAGAACTTTCCCCACACGGATATCATCAGCCGCGCGTGCTTCTCGTGAATCGAGCGCACCCAGCCCGCGGGGTCAGGGAAGCGCGCCGGGTCGAATTCGTGTGAGCCCCAGGCGTTCTCTCTCCAGTAGAACCAGTCCTGCACGATGTTGTCGAAAGGAATGTTGCGCGAGCGGAACCCGTCAATGACATCAAGGCTTTCCTGCGCTGTCTTATAACGCTGGCGGCTCTGCCATAGTCCGAAGGCCCACACCGGCATCATCGGCGCTGGACCCGTGATCTGGCGGTATCCGGCTACAACTTGGTCGGGCTCCGGGCCGTAAACAAAGTAATAGTCAATGCCGTCGCCAGCCTCCGACCAAAGCGAAGTCGCCTGCTCCGCTGGAGGAGTTTTCCACGTCAGGTTCATCGCCACCAAGCCGTCCTGGTCTTTCGTCCACTCCAGCCGTATGTGATACCGCTTCTTCGCTTCCAGGTGGATGCGGGTCAGGTCTTTCCACGGCAACCAGGACTGCCGCCAGTGATTCATCAGCAGTTGGTCGCCAATCCACATCTCGATGCCGCTGTTGGAAAACGCCTGGAAAAGGTAATCACCCGTGGCGTCAGGTTCCAGTTCACCTTCCCACCGCACACTCACATCGCCCCCAGGCAAATCGGGGTGGATGACGCGGTTGGGCTCGTGCGTCCGGCCAGTAATGTCGATATCGATCTTCGGGTCTACCCGTTGCGCCACCAGCCGCTCAAAATGCGCCCCGGTATAGTAGGAGCCCGTCAGCCCGCCCGGCTTTCCGTTCGCATCAAAGAGTCGGACTGCGGGGATTGCCTCGAAGGGGCGAAGATTACCGAAACGCGTGAACGAAGTGTTATCCCAAAAAATGCCGTAGCCGCGGCTGGAAACCAGGAACGGCACAACGTCGGTCCCGTTATGCTGCCACAAGTCCAAATCGTATCCCTTGATGTCGAGCAGCCCGAGTTGGTTCTCGCCCAATCCATACAGCGACTCATTCGCTGACGGCTCCCATCGCTGCTGTACGTGGAATGTCTTCTCTCCCTGCACTTCGGCGGGCGTAATCGAGCGGCCCGCTTCCTTCTCCACAAGGATCGCTCTGCCAGCAGTGTCGAAAAAGCTGATCGCACCGGTCGCGAGGTCCACGCGCACCTTGAGCTTCGCGGTGGTGATTGTTGCGTGGACGGCGTCGCCAGTTAGCTGCCAGGCAGGAATCGGGCCCTTTGCCGGCACAACGGCCAGACTTTTGTGCTCGAAAAATGAGCGCTCTTTTGCGAATGCCACATGAACAATGTTGTCCGCACGCACCGCTATCTTCAGAAAACCATCCTGGACGGGAATCACGATGCCGTCCGTCTGTTTTTGCGGAACGCTGGTCTGACCCGCCGAGACCTGTGTCAAGGCGACAACGCACAGGAAGACAACAATTGAGATCCGCCGCATAAATTCTCCTGGGAAAAACCGAACACTATAACGCACTATTCGCACGAAGTCTGTGTTTGCCGGGCAAAATCTTAGCCCCGCTCTTGCCGCGCTGTTTACCCAACCTGCTTCTGCCCGATGCCGCATCCGGCTGTTGTAAGGTACCTGCCACGGGTTGACCTGCCGCCCACCATTACAGGCGCTTTACACTTGGAACGCTCCTATGCTAATTTAGAAAGGTCGAAGAAAAGAGGAAATTTCAAGGGATGACGGTTGGGGGGCACTTGAGCGAAGCGAAAGCTATGTTGATTGAGCAATTCCGCAGCCATGTTAAGGACACGGGATCGCCGGAAGTGCAGATTGCACTCCTGAGCGAGCGCATCAACTATGTGACGACGCATCTCAAGTCGCACGTCAAGGACCACGCATCACGCCGTGGGCTGATTATGATGGTAAACAAGCGGCGGCGCCTGCTGGACTATCTCAACCGGAGAGACCCGGATCGGTATCACCAGATTGTTGAACGTCTTAGCCTCCGCAAGTAACGCTTCACTAAAATCAGGTCTGCGCCACTTGCGGCATCACGAACGCACAAATTCCAATTGGAGTCTGTTCGTCGGCATTGTCTCTGCCGTACGTGCATGTGGAAGGTCTGCCTCGGCAGGCCGTTAGGCGTTTGTTCTGGTGCAGTTGCCCGCGGATTGTCCCATCCGCGCTAACCTTCCTTTTTTCTTCTAGTTACATGCTCGGCTACAAGCAGGCATCGCCTGCCTGTCTACTCCTCGAATGGAGTCAAAGGAAGAATATCTATGGCTGAAAATAATCACGTTCCCGCACCTCATCAGGTCACTATCGAAGTTGGCGGTCGCCCCCTCACCCTGGAAATGGGCAAAATCGCCAGGCAGGCCAATGGCGCGGTGACCGCTCGCTATGGCGATACCGTCCTTCTCGTTTCCGCTTGCATGGCCTCCAAACCCAGTGACCGCGACTTTCTCCCCCTTACCGTCGACTATCGCGAAAATACCTACTCCGCGGGAAAAATTCCCGGCGGCTTCTTCAAACGCGAAGGCCGCCCCACCGAAAAGGAAATTCTTGTCTCCCGCCTGATTGACCGCCCCATGCGCCCGCTCTTCCCGGATTCCTGGCGCACGGAAACTCAGATCATCGCTTTGGTTCTCTCTGCCGATAGCGATAACGATCCCGATGTCATCGCTGTCACCGCTGCTTCCGCGGCTGCCTATTGTTCGGACCTTCCATTTACCGACCCCATCGCTTGTGTTCGCGTCGGGCTACTTGATGGCCAGTTCGTCGCCAATCCTACCGTCGCCCAGCAGAAGACCAGCAAGCTGAACATCATCGTTGCCGGCACCGAAAACGGCATTGTCATGGTCGAATCCGGCGCCTTTGAGGCTTCTGAAGAAAAGATTGTCGAAGCCCTTGAGTTCGGCCACCAGCAGGTCAAGCAAATCGTCCAGGGCATCAAGCAGCTTCACGCCCAGATCAAGCCCAAGAAAGTTGTCGTCGAGCCCCTGCCGTTCGATAAGGCCATCTACGACAGTCTAAAGAAAACCTATGGCGCGAAGCTCCAGGATGCGGTGAACACCGAAAAGCATCCCAAGAAGGAGAGCTATCACCTCGTTGACGCTCTTCTGGAAGAAATCCTGAAGCCCATCGCTGAAGATGACGAAGAAAAACAGACCTTCACCAAGCGCGCCTTCGAACGCCTCCGCGAAGAAATCTTCCGCGACGAGGTTCTCAAGGCCCGTCGCCGTCCCGATGGCCGCGCGTTCGATCAGATTCGCCAGATCACCTGCGAAGTCGGCCTCCTGCCGCGCGTTCACGGCTCCGCGCTCTTCACTCGCGGTGAAACACAAGCGCTCGCCACTTTGACCCTCGGCACCAAGGAAGACATGCAGCGCCTCGACCTGCTCTTTGAGCAGGACACTTTCAAGCGTTTCATGCTCCACTACAATTTCCCGCCCTTTAGCGTCGGTGAAGTCAAGATGATGCGCGGCGCGGGTCGCCGTGAAATCGGGCATGGTGCGCTGGCGGAACGCGCGCTCGCCAACCTTCTGCCGCAGGAGATCGAATTCCCCTACGCCATGCGCGTGGTCAGCGACATCCTCGAGTCCAACGGCTCCTCTTCCATGGCCACCGTTTGCGGCGGCTCTCTCGCCATGATGGATGCAGGCGTACCCATGAAAGCGGCCTGCGCCGGTATTGCCATGGGTCTCGTCGTTGGCGATAACGGCACCTACTCCATCCTTACGGACATTGCCGGCGCCGAGGATCACTACGGCGACATGGACTTCAAGGTTGCCGGAACCCGCGAAGGCATCACCGCCCTCCAGATGGACATCAAGGTCACCAGCATCAGCATCCAGATGATGCGTGAAGCTCTGGCGCAAGCCAAGAAGGCCCGCCTGCAGATTCTCGACACCATGGAGAGTACTCTCGGCGCGCATCGCGAATCCATTTCAGCCTACGCCCCGCGCCTCTTCAAGTTAAGCATCCCCACGGACAAGATCCGCGACCTCATCGGTCCGGGCGGCAAGAAAATCAAATCCATCATCGAGCAGACCGGCGTCAAGATCGACGTCATGGAAGACGGCACCGTGCACATCTTCTCAACCAGCGGAGCCAGCGGGGATCAGGCACTGCAGATGGTTCGCGATGTCACCGCCAGCGCCGAAATCGGCAAGACCTACCTTGGCAAAGTTGTCCGCCTCGCCGAGTTTGGCGCTTTCGTCGAACTCTTCCCCGGCACCGACGGCCTGCTGCACATTAGCGAAATTTCCGAGCATCGCATCCGCGACGTTCGCGACGAACTCAAACTCGGCGATCAGGTCCTCGTCAAGGTCCTGGCCATTGAAGGCAACAAGATCCGCCTTTCCCGCAAGGCTCTCATCAAGGAAGCCCGCGAGAAACAGGCTCACAAGAGTGTCGCCGGCGGCGGCGCACCTCCATCAACTCCCGCCCCCGAAGGCAACTGACCGCTATCAACTGAACAATTTCGACCCGGAACAAAAAAGGCCCCCGCACGGGGGCCTTTCCATTTGCTCTGACATTTCTTGTTTACCATCTGTGGCACAGTCACTCCTGACTGTGCTCTTGGGTTTGCCGGAAACGCCATTCTCCTGAATGGCGTTTTACCTCCGCAAAATTACTACTTTAACCACGCTCCGTTTTGCTCCCTCTTCACCCTCGCGCCTACACATGCGTGCAATGCACCGCATCCAGCGCCCCCCAAAGCGCATCCAGCGCCTCATGCGTCGTCGCTAAAATCTCTTCCTCATCCCCGTGAGCGTGTTCTTCCAGCCAACCACGCCACGCGGCACGATGTAACTTGTCGGCTTCTTCGTGCACCGTGAAGTACGCCAGGCCCTTTGCCGAATCCACACCGTAAAACTTCTTCAAGCCTTCGATCTTCGTCGTCGCGATCTCCGGCACCTGCGCCTCGTAGGCATAAAGCGCCGCAACCGCTTCCGCTACCGGACGGTCCCCCACGATCTCGCGAAAAGTCTCCACCACCGTTTGCGTTCCAGGCAGCGACGGGCAGCACGTGATGTCCTCTTCATTCACGCCCAGCGTCGCCGCAAAATCGCGCCACAGTTTCGGGTGCGGCCGCGAAGGGTTTTCCTCCTCCGCCAGATTTTCCACCACGATGTCGCGCAGCGGGCCTTCCGTGCGCGCTGCCAGCACGCGCAAATGTTTCGGGAACGCTTCCACATGCCGGTAATACTGCGCCGCATACAGTTGCAACTCCTCGCGGCTCAGCTTGCCCATCTGCCAATCCTGGTAAAACGGATGCTTCAGCAGGCTTTTCTCCGCAATCGCGGCATCGATCTTTTCCATCAGTTCGGTGTTCCGCATGGTCGGCCCCTCCAGTTGGTTTCCCGTGACGCTGCAAAATTGCCTCGCTACTGGGTGCAAAGCAATTGGCGGATTGTACCAGACTTCGGGGAAATTTGCCGTGCAACTCATACTCAGGGCCGGGCACCTTGGAGCGCGGCGGCTCGCCGCCGCTTTTGCGGCATAAGTAATTCCGCCAAAGTACCTCTCTGTAGAGACCTGGCCGCTGCTGGCCAGGCTGGGGCCGTTCTTCTGGGTTTGTAGGGCCCGTCCTTCTGAGGCGGGCCGTCCTTGGGTTTGCTACGACCCGCTTCCGTGCATCCGCTCAATATCCGCGCCCACGCTCTGCAGCTTCTCCACAATCCGCTCGTACCCGCGGTCAATGTGATAGACGCGGTCAATAATCGTCTCTCCCGACGCCACCAGCCCCGCCAGCACCAATCCCGCGCTCGCCCGCAAGTCGGACGCCTGCACCGTCGTCCCCGTTAGCCTGGCGGGCCCGCGCACCACCGCGCGCCGCCCATCAATCGAAATGTTCGCGCCCATGCGTATCATCTCGCTCGCATGCAGAAAACGATTCTCGAAAATTGTTTCCGTAATCACTGACGTGCCTTCCGCCTGCGTCGCCAGCGCCATGTACTGCGCCTGCATGTCGGTCGCGAACCCCGGATACACCTCTGTCGTTACGTCGGCCGCGGCCAGCGCCTTCGTCCCTCGCACCCGCAGCGTTGTCGCATCCGGAGTTTCCATCGCCGCGCCCGCCTTCTCCAATTTGGCAATCACCGCGCCCAGATGCACCGGCCTGCAGTCCGTAATCGTCAAATCCCCGCCGGTAATGGCTCCGGCCATCAGAAAAGTCCCCGCCTCGATGCGGTCTGGAATCACCGAATGGTTCGCGCCGTGCAGCTTTTCCATGCCCTGAATCCGCAATGTGGAAGTATCGTCTCCGCGAATGTTCGCGCCCATCTTTCGCAACAGGTGAATCAGGTCCGTCACTTCCGGTTCGCGCGCGCAATTTTCCAGTATCGTTTCGCCATCAGCCAGCGTCGCCGCCATCAAAATGTTCTCCGTGCCCGTCACCGTGATTTTTTCAAACACGATGTGTGCGCCCTTCAAGCGCCCTTTCCCTGGCGCCTTGGCCCGTATATACCCGTGGTCTGTGCTGATCTCCGCGCCCATCTTGGCCAGCGCCGCCACATGCAAATCCACCGGCCGCGCGCCGATCGAACATCCACCCGGCAGCGAAACGTGTGCAATTCCGGCACGCGCCACCGCGGGCCCCAGCGTCAGGACGGACGCCCGCATCGTCTTCACTAATTCATATGGTGCCACCGCTCCATTCAACGATTCCGCTTCGATGCTGTAATCCGCCGCGGGAAATTCCGTCGTGCTCACCTTCGCGGACATAAACGCCAGCAGTTTCGCCATCGTGACGATGTCCCGCACCATCGGAATGTTGTGCAGCGTCACGCGCTCCGCGGTCAGCAGCGCCGCGGCCATCGTCGGCAGCGCGGAGTTCTTCGCGCCGCTGATCCTCACCGTCCCCTGCAGCGGCTTTCCGCCACGTATTTGAAATTTGTCCATGTCGTGTTTTCCCGGCTATTCACCCAACGCCAGCCGTAAATGGCCCCGCGCCGCCGTCATCCGCCTCTTCGCCTGTTCCGCCGAAACATTCCTCTTCAGCATGATCAGCGCCAGCCGCAGGTTGTGTTTGCTTTGACGCAATGCGTGTTCCACCGCAGACACATCCCTCCCGCTCGCTTCCATCAAGATCCTTTTCTCCCGCTCGCGGAGCTTCTCGTTCGTCCGCGCAACATCAATCATCAGGTTGTCATACAGATGGCCGAGGCGCACCATCGTTGCTGTTGAGAGCATGTTCAGGACCATTTTCTGCGAGGTCCCCGCCTTCATTCTTGTCGACCCCGCAATCACCTCCGGTCCTACTTCCGGTGCGATTGCAATCTGTGCCGCCTGCGCCAGCGGGGTTCTCCGGTTTGACGTAACCCCAATCGTCAGCGCCTTTCGCTTCTTCGCGAACGCCAGCGCTGCCAGAACATACGGCGTGGTTCCACTCGCGGCAATTCCTACCACCGCATCCTTTCCCGTCAACCCCATCTTTTTTAATTCGCGCACCGCGTCGCCACGCCGGTCTTCCGCTCCTTCCACCGGTTGCGTCATCGCTTTTCTTCCCCCGGCGATCAGCGCCCGCACCAATTCCGGCGATGTCCCAAATGTCGGCGGGCACTCCGAAGCGTCCAGCACGGCAATCCGCCCGCTCGATCCCGCGCCCACATAAATCAATCGTCCGCCCTTCTCGATCCTCTCGACGATCGCCTCCACGGCCCGCGCGATCGCAGGCAACTCCTGTGCCACCGCCGCCGCCACTTTGCGGTCCTCTCGATTCATCAACCGCACAATCTGCATGGGTGTCATGCGATCAAGATTTCTTGAAGCTGGATTCCTGAGTTCTGTCTGTCGGCGTTCCACAAGGCCACGCTTTCTGTTCTGCAAGGGCATTCTTGAATTATAGCCGTGCTTGCCCCGAATTAACGTCCACGACATCTTTCCGCGTTCCTTGCCATACGATTTCCGGGAATCATCTATGATGGTAAAGCACCCATCTTGCGGTTTGGCGAAACGCATTTTCGGGAACTCTTGTTTATGGACGTTCTCAAGAAGCTCTTTGAGCAGCATTTCCACGCCACCCCCACGCGCATCCAGCCGCTTCAGGGGGAACTCGGCGGTTCCGGGCGCAAGATCATCCGCCTGGCCAACGAGCGCTTCAGCGCCATCGGCGTTCTCTACAGCGTTCGCGAAGAAAACGTGGCCTTCCTCGCATTCTCTCGCCATTTTCACAAACACGGCCTGCCCGTCCCGGAAATCTACGCTGAAGATCTCGCAAACGGCGCGTATCTGGAAGAAGATCTCGGCGACACGGTTCTTTTTGACTTCCTCTCGAAAAATCGCAGTGGCGTGAACATCGCCGCGCCCGTCGTCGAGGCCTACCGTAAAGTCGTCGCCGTTCTCCCGCGCTTCCAGGTCGAAGCCGCCCGCGACCTCGATTATTCCGTCAGCTATCCTTGCGCCAGTTTCGATCGCCAATCCATCGCTTGGGACTTGAACTACTTCAAATACTATTTTCTCCGCCTCGCCGCCATCCCCTTCAATGAACAAGGCCTTGAGAACGATTTCAGCCGCCTGGCCGATTTTCTCCTCAGCGCCCCGCGCGATTATTTCCTCTACCGCGATTTCCAGTCTCGCAACGTGCTGCTCCGCGATGGCCAGCCATT
>Ga0209039_10000455_pt1 | contig 39876 bp, 31 predicted proteins | sample BogFormECP12_OM1_FD_188238 | JGI IMG/M metagenome (GOLD analysis project Ga0209039, IMG submission 188238) | Bog forest soil microbial communities from Calvert Island, British Columbia, Canada - ECP12_OM1 (SPAdes) (version 2) | ecosystem: Environmental > Aquatic > Freshwater > Wetlands > Bog ...
TTCATCGTCGCGCTGGTCGGTGTGCTGACCGCGATCTTTTCCGCCTCCATCGGCTTTGCGCAGAACGACATAAAGAGGGTGCTCGCCTATTCAACCGTGAGCCAGCTCGGCTACATGTTCGTGGGTGTGGGCGTGGGAGCCTATGCCGCAGGCATCTTTCACCTGATGACCCATGCATTCTTTAAGGGGCTCCTCTTTCTCGGCGCAGGAAGCGTGATACACGCGATGAGCGGCGAGCAGGACATGCGTAAGATGGGAGGGCTCAGGAAGAAGATTCCCATAACGTACTGGACCTTTGTTTTCGCCTGCATTGCCATTGCCGGCGTGCCGGGATTTTCAGGCTTCTTCAGCAAAGATGAGATACTCTGGAGGGCATTCAGCGCAGGCGGACCATACCGGATTGTCTGGGTGATTGCGGCAGTAGCCGCAGGCATGACGGCATTCTACATGTTCAGGCTTCTCTTCGGCACCTTTCACGGCGAGTGCAGGGCGTCCGAAGAGGTGAAGCACCACATTCACGAATCTCCGAAGGTGATGACCATACCGCTTATGATTCTGGCCGTGCTTTCCGTCATAGGCGGGTACGTGGGTGTGCCCCACATCCTGGGCGGCGCGAACCGAATAGAGCAGTTTCTCGAGCCTGTTTTTGGCGGAGCAGGGGAGCATGCAGTGGAAGCAGCGCACACGGGCGGCTGGAATATCATCAGTAAGGCGTTTGCTTCCGCAGGGGGCACTGAGGAGGCATCGGTTGAGATGACGCTGATGGTCCTCTCCGTGGTCATCGCGTTCATCGGCATATATATCGCGTACAGGCTCTACATCAAGAACCCGGAATTACCAAAGCGCTTTGTGACCAGGTTCTCGGGTCTCCACCGCGCTGTCTACAACAAGTATTTCGTGGATGAGATCTACGGGGTAGTCTTCGTGCGTGGCCTTCTTGGACTGGGCACAGTGATGAAGAATTTCTTTGATGAGATAGTCATAGATGGCTCGATCAACAGTGTGGCAGCCATACTCCGCTGGTGTGGAAGCTTGTTACGGCTGCTGCAGGCAGGCTATGTGCAGGGTTATGCCTTCGCGATGATCGTAGGCGCCATCATTGTGATCGGTTACCTCGTTGTGCGAATGATGTAAGGGAGTGTCTATGGGTGCGTTTTGCTTTCCCATTCTGAGCGTTCTGATCTATGTTCCCTTGCTGGGCGCAGTCACCCTGCTTTTCGTGCGCAGAGAGCATGGTACTTATATAAAGGGTTTCGCTCTCGTAATCTCCTTGATTGAGTTTGCCCTCTCCATACCTCTTTACTTCTATTTCAACGAAAAGACTGTCGGCATGCAGTTTGTCGAAAGAGCCGCTTGGTTCCCGGAATGGGGCATTACTTATTTTCTCGGGATTGACGGCATCAGCCTTCTTTTGATCCTGCTCACCACCTTCCTTACCGTGCTCTGTGTGCTCTGCTCCTGGCGGGCAATAGAGACCAAGGTCAAGGAGTATTACATCACCTTCCTCTTTCTTGAAACAGCGATGATCGGGACCCTTTGTTCCCTGGACCTCGTGCTCTTCTACATTTTCTGGGAACTGATGCTCATTCCCATGTACCTCTTGATCGGCGTGTGGGGAGGCCCGAAGCGGGTCTATGCAGCGATAAAGTTCTTCCTCTTTACTATGGCCGGCAGTGTGCTCATGCTGCTTGCCATATTCATCCTCTACTATCAGTTTTACAATGCAACGGGCACCTACACCTTTGATGTGCTCCAGCTCTACAATGCCCACATCCCCGTGGCGAAGCAGTACTGGCTCTTTGCTGCGTTTGCCCTATCCTTTGCCATAAAGGTCCCCATGTTTCCTGTCCACACGTGGCTTCCCGATGCGCACACAGAGGCTCCTACGGCAGGCAGTGTGATCCTGGCCGGAGTGCTCCTGAAGATGGGAACATACGGTTTCTTGAGGTTCGCCATCCCTCTCTTTCCGGCGGCAGCGCACGCGGCAATACCGATTATCTCGATTCTCGCTCTGGTGGGTATCATTTACGGTGCCATCGTGAGCATGATGCAGCCGGACCTTAAACGACTCATCGCCTTTTCCAGCGTCAGCCACCTGGGCTACGTGATGCTCGGTATGTTCGCGTTCAACATGCAGGGCCTGGAGGGGAGCATCTATCAGATGCTCAACCATGGGGTCAGTACGGGCGGCCTGTTCCTCATTGTCGGGATGCTCTACGAGAGAAGGCATACGAGGATGATCGCCGATTTCGGTGGTCTGTCCACACCCATGCCAATCCTCGCAATATTCTTCATGATCGTCACGCTCTCCTCTGTAGCGTTGCCCGGTACGAACGGGTTCGTGGGCGAATTTCTTATTCTTCTGGGCGCGTTCAGGGCGAACATGCTCTTCGGCATACTCGGGACAACCGGTGTGGTTCTGGGTGCTGTCTACATGTTCTGGATGTTCCAGAGAGTGATGTTCGGAGAGGTAAAGAAAGAGGAGAACAGGAAGCTGATCGACCTGGGAAAGAGAGAGGTACTGATCCTCTGCTCAGTGGTCTTCTTCATAGTTCTCATGGGCGTATACCCCAAGATATTCTTTAAGAAGATGGACACGTCAGTGGAGGGTTTTCTGAAATTTGTAAAGGAGAGAAACGCATACTACGTGGCTTCCGAGGGCGCCCCCGTGAAGGTTGTCCTCGATACATTGAAGAAGCCTGCAGAGTAAGGGCCTTACTTATGGACTTCACGCAGCTAACCTCAAACTTCCGGTGGATCATCCCGGAAACGGTCATTACCGGCTGCGCCCTTCTGGTGCTGATGGTCGAGGCCTTTCGGCGGAGCAAGGGGGCAAGCCTGGCCTCCGGAATCATCTGTCTCGCGGGTTCGCTTGTGGCCCTTTATTACGCACGTTGCCTCTGGAACAACAACGTCACTACATTTTACGGACTCTACGTTATAGATAATTTTGGCACGTTCTTTAAATTCGTATTCCTCATCATTCTTATACTCATCTCGATTGTCTCGATGCGTTACGCGGCCCGGGAGGAGATCGGCTTTGGTGAGTACTACGCGCTGCTCTTGCTCGGCGTGCTCGGCATGATGGTGATGGTCTCCTCGAACAGCTTCATCACGATCTTCATCGGGCTTGAGGTGATGTCCCTGGCAATCTACATCCTGTGCGGGCTCCTCAGCGGAAACCTGAAATCGGCAGAGGCTTCCCTCAAGTACTTCTTGCTCGGTGCTTTTGCAACCGCCTTCCTGCTTTACGGCATCGCATTGACCTATGCGTCTTCGGGCACTGTTGACGTCAAAGAACTCGCCTGGCTTATCAAGGAACAATGCTTCGATTTCACGTACGTCTTCTTCTGTGGAATGGCCCTGCTCATAGTGGGGTTCGGCTTCAAGATCGCCGCGGTCCCGTTCCACATGTGGACCCCGGACGTGTACGAGGGGGCGCCCACATCGATCACCGCGTACATGGCCACGGGTGTCAAGGCGGCAGCGTTCGGGGCTTTCCTGCGGGTCTTTTATACAGGCTTTTTCCCTTTCATAGAGGACTGGTCTGCCATTCTCTGGTTCATAGCGGTATTGACCATGATCGTGGGGAACATCATTGCGCTTGTCCAGAACAACATAAAGAGATTGCTCGCGTACTCCAGTATCGCTCACGCAGGATACATCCTCGTGGCCTTTGTCACCGGAGACAAGGTCCTCTTATCGAGCATACTCTTTTATCTGATGGTCTATGCGTTCATGAACATAGGTGCCTTCACGATCGTGATGCTCCTGGGACGAAAAGGAGAGCCGAACGAGGAGATCGAGAGTTACGCCGGCCTCGCCGGGCGCCATCCTTTTATTGCCCTCTCGATGAGCATATTCCTGCTCTCGCTGACAGGCATACCGCCGCTTGCCGGGTTCATGGGCAAGTTCTACATTTTCAGCGCTGCGATCAAGGCCCGGTATTACTGGCTTGCCGTGATCGGGGTTCTCAACAGTGCGGTGGCGGCCTATTACTACCTGAGGGTCCTGATGTACATGTATTTCAAGGAGCCGGAGCGGGAGCTCGGCGCCATCGACCTTTCGCCCGCCTACGTGATCGTGATACTCATTAGTATAGCAGCGCTATTATACATGGGGATCCTCCCGAGAGACGTACTGTTGTTGGCGCAGAAATCAGTTTCTATCTTTTAACGTCTGCCGGCCAGCCTTTCGCGCCTAACTTTGTCGACTGCGGGGATCGCACGGTCCTCAACGTACCCCAAGGTACGCCTCCGGGCGGCGACCCCTTGTCTTCGCGTTATCCATCGAAATTCAGTCCGGCATAGAGCACCATATCGTCGTTAAATTTCTCCATCCTCCCTACAACCTCCCGCGACTTCACTCAGTGTAAGCCGCGAAAAACCTGGTAAGGCCGGGTCTCATGCCATTCCGGCGGAAGCCGGAATGCAGGAAGCACAGCTATGCTGCCGAGTAAATAAGTCCCCTCTTCCCTTGCGGGAGAGGGCCGGGTGAGGGGCTAACCATTCCCAGCAGTCTTCCCCCGTCTGGACATAATAATTGACAGCACAACGGCTGCTGCTATAATGGTGGAAGAGGGTTTTGTACGTCGCCGCATGCAGAACACGGCGCCGGCCAGGCCATGATGTCGTCTCCACGACGATGATTTACACTCATGTGTTAGATAAAGCGGGGGTCAGCGTGGGAAGCCCTCTGGACGGATAGATGAACCATCGTGCGCGGCGTATATCCCGGCTGTATCGGGGGATATACGGCTCCACGAGGGAAATATTGGGATATACATCATTAGAGGCGTATACTTAATTGTTAGGGTACCGCATGATGGAAGGGAGGCTCGATCAAGATGGCTGATTTAAGTTTTTCGCAACAAATCATAGTTGCAGTAGTGGACAAGGGTGGTCTCGGTGTCGTTCTAGTTTTGGCTGGATTACTGGCAAACCGTTTGTTGGAGCGCTATAAGGCCAGTCAGGCTATAAGAGAGGAGGTCGCAAAAGAGAGACTCAAGCAGATCGCACCGATCTGGGAAGAACTTAATCAGACGCGCAAAGAATTCAATCTTGTGTTTATCAAGGCGATCTCAGCCGTGGTGTCTAAATCGGAGCTTAAAGAAGCCTCAGGCGGATTTAAGGAACTCAAAGAGAGAATAGACAAGATATCAAAAGAAGTCGTTCTCAACCGTTTTTGGCTTGGCAAGCGGCTTTGGGAGCTACATCAAGCTCATCTGAAAGACCTCAATTCTCTGGTTGTTAAAGCAGAGAAGCAACTCCCCGACTTCGGTAAGGGAGATTTCGATCTTAAACGGTTTGAAGATTTCAAGAACCTCGTAGACAGGGAGGTTCAAAGTCGATTGGACATAGACGATGTCATGAGACTATTATGAAATTGCACCCTAACAAGGCGCTGGAGCCAATCGCGTACTTCCCCCATTAAAGTGGACACTCTCGACTAACTAAGGAGGGAGTGCTACCATGCCAAGCGCGAAAATGAGAAAAGTTCACCGCTACAGTAATGAATTCAAGATCACGGCAGTAAAGCTTACCGACCTACCAGGAACCCTTATCCAGGATGTAGCCAAGGCGCTCGATATCCATCCCTTCATGCTCTCCCGATGGAGGAAGGAATACCGCGAGGGCATCCTGAAAGGCAAACCCCATCCCGACTTACACAAGCTTACCGAAATGGAGCACAAGGTGTCCGACCAGGAACGCATCCGGAACTTGGAAAAAGCCTTGCGGAAGGCCCGCCTCGAGAATGACCTTTTAAAAAAAACTATGCACTTCGCTATGGAAAGAAGGCGGATGCCTTCGCCTTTATTGAGAGGTATCATCAAGAATACGGCCTCTCCTTCCTCTGCCGGCACTTCGGCGTCTCCCGAAGCGGCTACTACGCGTGGAAAGAAAGACCGATGAGCAAGCGGATGAAGGCCAATAGGGCTCTTCTGCAACAGATCGTCACTATCCATGAGAAAAGCCACCAGACCTATGGCAGCCCACGGGTCTTCAAAGCCCTCAAGAAAGACGATATAGTCTGCAGTGAAAAGCGGGTAGCTCGGCTCATGCGGAACGCTCATCTTCAGGGCCGTGTGGTGAAAGTAACTCGCCGCGCACCGGGCGTGCAGCGCTTCTATGAACGCCATGCCAATCTCCGTCTCACGCACCCCAGCCCCTCAACCATTAATCAACAGTGGGTCGGTGATGTGACGTTCTTACGGGTGCAAGGGCAGCAATGCTTCCTTTCCGCAGTCATGGATCTCTATTCCCGCAAGATACTGGGCTGGTCTTTAGGAAGAGATCGCACCATGCGGCTCACCACCAGAGCCTTCATACAGGCGCTGAAGTATCGTACCCCCGCTCCCGGCTGTATCTTTCATTCGGACCGAGGTGTGGAATACGGGGGCGCTGCGTATGTCGATCGACTGAAGCGTCATGGCTTCCTGGTCAGTATGAACCGGTCCTACCACAGCCAGGACAATGCCCATATGGAATCGTTCTTCCATACCCTGAAAGCCGAATGGATACGAGGTCGATCCTTCGAAGACTTTGATCATCTGCAGGCTGGTCTCAGAACCTACATGCGATTCTATAATCGCCATAGACTGCATTCCGGCATTGACTACCATACTCCTTTGGAGTATGAAAGAATAAGGGACTGAAGCAGTGTCCACTTTTTCGGGGGAAGATCAGTGGACAGGAACCAAATATGACTACAAGTGCAGTTATGAAGAAGAACCGGGTGCTTGTATTGCAAAGGGCGTTAAGAAAGTGTGTAAATAGCCCCCAACAAGTGCATGAACCGGATCGTGTCCCTGGCGGGCCACCCCCGCTTATGCCGGCGTTAGACCACATTGACTCCTACGTTCTTAATGAAGCTGGTATAGCATTTATGCTATAATGCATTTATGGGCTGGACGATCACATATTACAGCGAGTCGGTTCAGGCGGAGATTCTGGCATTGCCTGCTGGCCTCCTCGCCCGCTACCTTCGATATTCAGACCGCATGGAAGTGTACGGGCCGGATTTGGGAATGCCTCACACGCGGGCAATGGGCGAGGGACTGTTTGGACTGCGGTTAAAAGCCGCGGAGGGTATTGGCCGTGTACTTTACTGTATGATGATTGGAAAGAAAATCATGATTCTGCACCAATTTATCAAAAAGTCTGATAAGACGCCACCGAAGGAGCTTGCCTTAGCCCGACGGCGGATGAAGGAGGTCAAAAATGCTAACACACAAAGAAGTTAGGTCTCGGGCTTTGGAACGTCCCGACGTAAAAGCCGAATATGATCGGCTCGATGAAGAGTTTGCTTTCCTGGATGAGTTTTTGAAAGCTCGGGCGGCAGCCGGTGTTAGTCAGGCGGAAATTGCCGAGCGCATGGGTACGACCCAGTCAGCGGTTGCACGTTTGGAGTCGGGTCGCGGTAAACACTCACCTTCTCTGGCTACATTGCGCAAGTATGCCCGTGCCCTTGGCTGCCGTATCGATTTGCGACTGGTAAGAGAAGCAAAGGCTACAAGAACACAGGGTCGAACAAAGCACTCCACCTGACACGGAAGGACATCGGTCTGATTTCGTTGAGGCTTTATCGTGCCCCTCTTCCTATCCGCCGCGCAGGTGAGCACAGCGTTACACCGCTGCAGCCTTTCGTATTCAGATCACAGGAGGCGGAGATGCGTAAGATCGGATACCTCGGAACAATCCTTTGCGTTGTCGTTGCTATAGCGCTGATCTCAGCTAGTAGCGCCAGTGGGCAGGTTGGCACCTCGAGCGACACGGCGAAGCGCTTCATCGGGACGTGGCGACTCGTCTCGATCACCTCAAACGGCCAGACCGATCCCAGCCGCGGCCCGCACCCCACTGGGATGATATACTATGACGACACTGGGCACATGGCCGTGCAGATCATACCCGATCGAGCGCGCCCGAAGTACGCCGGCTCGGAACTAACGCCTGATGAGGCGAAGGCCGCTATCTCTGGATACACCGCGTATTTCGGGACCTACACGATTGACGAGCGAGCGCGCACGGTGACGCACCACCGCATGGGCAACATCAGCCCGGGCGCAGCCGTCGACGTCGTGCGGCGGTACGAGTTTGCCCCCGGCGACCGGCTGGTCCTGAGGCCCGTCGAGGGCAGGAACGAATTGACGTGGGAACGTATCAAGTAGGCACTGCGCAATTTGTATGTACCACAGTCGGTGAGCTTTGTTCATGGTGACTGGAAAGATCGGGGCTGTGCATTGGTCAGGGGTTATAACCTATCGGGGAGATGTTGTAAGGATAACCCGTCGTTCCACCCGGATCGCGTACCGCTCCCGGCGAACTCTCCGTGTTGACCCCAAAGAATGATGAATAAATTGACATGCGAGCTGACTACACGTATAGTATACGTATAGGAGGTGCGCAATGCAGAAGAAACTGACTATAACGGTAGATGAAGAGGTCTATGAAGGGCTGCACAAGACAATTGGCCCTCGCAAGATAAGCAGGTTCGTACAGGAATTAGTTCGTCCGCATGTCGTTCGTCCCAATTTGGAATCCGCCTACGCCGATATGGCGAAAGACAAAAAAAGAGAGAAGGAGGCCGTTGAGTGGGCCGAGGCCACCTTTAAGGACATATCATGAAACGGCGTGAGGTGTGGTGGGTTAACTTTGATCCTTCGATAGGCGGAGAAGTGAGAAAGAAGCGACCCGCTGTGATTGTAAGCAATGATGCCTCCAACCGATTCCTTAACCGAGTCCAGGTTGTTCCTCTCACCAGCAACATTGACAAGCTCTACCCGAGTGAGGCGGCAGTCGTTTTTGAAGGCAAAAAAAGTAAAGCCATGGCAGACCAACTGGCCACGGTCAGCAAAGAGCGGCTCTTTAAACGCGCCGGCATCCTGGCACAAGGGGATATGCACAAGGTAGAGGAAGCCATCAAGACCCAATTGGACATCCATTAGAAACCGGTCTAACAAGCGGGTGCTCTCCGCCGCGCAGGTGGGCTTTCCGTCGGAAGCAAATTGAGGAGAGGAAATGACGAATTATAAAATAAAATGTGTAGCTGTCGATGTTCGAAGCGAGTCTGGAATCTGCCCCGGTTCAGCGAAATGTCAAAGAGATGAGACCTATATACTCACAGCCAGAACTCCAGAACCAACAGGGATGTGTGGTCGGGCGTTCGCGGCAGTGCACCCTATGGCATTTGCTATGCGATGGACAAAAAATATGGCGTGGGAGAAAACAGATCATGTTGACGTAACATGTCCAGATGGGTTTGTGACCTTCAGGCTTACGAGAATTGAAGAATAGGAGACCCTCGGACAACTTCATCCACCGGACGCGGAAGGAGTGCGGTTAGTTCACCGGCACGGCCTCGGTCGCGCCGGTGATGACGACGTTAGCACCAAGGAACAGCGAATGTCTTGACATCCGGTCTTATTGTGGTACCATATAAAGACTGGAGGTGAAAATATGACTATATCGAAAGACATAAAACCGATTACCTACCTGAAATCAAAAGCTCCTGACTTGCTGAAGCAGATAAACGAAACCCATCGGCCCGTCATCATTACCCAGAACGGAGAACCCAAGGCTGTGTTGCAGGACCCTGCAAGTTATGAGAACATGCGAAATGCCATTGGCATTTTGAAACTCATTTCCCAAGGCGAGCAAGACGTGAAGGACGGGAAGTCAAAGCCCCAGGAGGAGGTTTTCGCGAACGTCGAGAGAATCCTGAAAGCAAGAATGAAATGAAAAAAAGCTACGACGTCAGATGGTCCGAAACGGCGGAAAGGGATCTCATAGCTATCGTAGAGTACATTGCCGATGACAGTCCGTCGCGCGCTTACGAGGTATTTAAGGAGGTGAGAAGAAAGGCGTCGGGCCTTCGCACCTTTCCGGATAGAGGTCGTATTGTTCCTGAGCTTCAAGAGCAGGGCATTACTCAATACCATGAGTTGGTCGTCAGCCCATGGAGAATCATATATAGGACTTCGGAGAGAACGGTTTACGTGCTAGCGGTTCTCGATTCGCGGCGGAGCATGGAAGACATTCTCCTGCGAAGGCTTACTGGGCTCAAACTGTAAGGCCGCTCACCAGACGTTCGAGCCAATCTGCGGGAAAGGACGCCCGCTCCGTGTTCGGCATGCCCTGTATGTAAGAAGAATTGATCCTATGGTGCAACTTATTCAAAGAATTCTGAGTCTCATGATTGCTATAGGCTATGTTGTATCCCTGGCTATTGCCTTCCATGGATTTGGTGACGTTGCTCTCAAAATATGCGTTTTGTTATTATTTCCACTGGCTCTCATTTGGTTTCCCGATGCAGTTGACTTCAAAGGTTGGGGTGGTCCTCACGGGGGGACGGTGCCAACTCCTGCGATTCTGCTTTCTATTGCGGGTTGGCTCATTCTGATTGGTGGGCCTGTGCTGCTTTATTGTTTATGGAAATATGCGAGATGATGACAGGTGCCGAACAAGTAGCTTCACCTGACGCGAACCGGCAGGAAACGGCGCCTGCCTATGGCTGATCTTTTACGATCGGAGACACGATGACCTATCATTTCAAATGTACGTTGTGTGAAGAAGAGTACGAAGCCGGCCAGGTCCGCTACGTTTGCCCCAAGCACGGCGACGAAGGGATCCTGGATACGATCCTTGATTACAAACAGATCGCAGCGACGACTTCTCCAAGGACGATTTGTGATTCGCGCGATTATTCCATCTGGCGTTACTCCGATCTGCTTCCGCTCGTTAACCCCAGCGGATCCGCACCGCCTCTTCACGTTGGCTGGACGCCGCTGTATCACGCAGCCGAGGCAGGCAGGCAGCTCGGCTTGGACAATTTGTACATCAAGGACGATGGGCGGAATCCGACTGCGTCGTTCAAAGACCGCGCCAGCGCGCTGGTCGTGGCCACAGCGCGGGAACTTCGGGTGGATGTGATCACGACCGCAAGCACGGGTAACGCGGGCGCAGCGCTTGCCGGCCTTGCCGCCGCGGCGCACATGTCGACCGTAATTTTCGTTCCCGAGACCGCGCCGCAGGCAAAAATCGCGCAGTTGCTGATTTTTGGTTCGCGTGTTCTGCTCGTGAAGGGGAATTACGACCAGGCATTTGACCTCTGCCTCGCGGCGTCGAAGGAGTTCGGATGGTACTGCCGCAATACGGCGTATAATCCATTCACCGTCGAGGGCAAGAAAACCGCGTCATTTGAAATGTGCGAGCAGCTCTCCCATGCCCAGCCGATCGGGGGAAAGGGTAGGGATAGGTGTTTTCGCGCCCCGGATCGCATTTTTGTTTCCGTCGGCGATGGCAACATCATCAGCGGCTTGTGGAAAGGGCTGCGCGATCTGGCCGCACTCGGGTGGATTGATAAAATGCCCATGTTGATGGGAATTCAAGCGGAAGGCTCCGCAGCGTGCTACAATGCCTGGAAAGCAGGGACGGAAAAAATAACGCCTGTCAGCGCCACAACTATCGCGGATTCGATCAGCGCGGATATGCCGCGTGATGGCGTGCGCGCGGTGCGCGCGGCGCGCGAGACGAACGGTGCCTACCTCACCGTCGGAGACGACGAGATCCTCGCGGCAATCCGTGATCTGGCTCGTAGTGAAGCCGTGTTTGCCGAACCTGCCGCAGCCGCGGCGTACGCAGGATTGGTCAAAGCGGTCCGGCAAGGTTTCGTAAAATCGGATGAGACGGTTGTCTGTTTGATTACGGGTAGCGGCTTGAAAGATATCAAGAGCGCGATGCAAGTGGCGGGCGAAGGCACGCGCATCGAACCGACACTTGAGGCAGTTCGAAAATTGAAATTCAAATAAGAGGTTAATGTCAGGGGCGACCGGGTACCCGCGTGCGGGTGTCGCAATAACGTGAAGGGAGTCTATCAATGGCAATCATAGGTCCCACCTTTGAAGAAATGCTTCATCCCGAAAAAATGGCGCCTGACGTTCGTAGGCGTGCGTTAGAGATGAAGACAAAGGATCCGAACGATCCGATCAATCTTTTTAATATTACGTGGCGCGATGGCAGCAACGGCATCTATTATTTCGTGATGCCCAAAGAGTTGACCAATGTCGATGCAAACATCGTCGTGCTGTACGGAAAGGATTTCCCGACCGGATCGCACAAGGTTGGCGCAGCGTACTCGGTGCTCATCGAAAAAGAATTATTCGGTGAAGTCGATCCTGCGAAGCATACGCTCGTATGGCCCAGCACCGGCAATTATGGAATCGGTGGCGCGTACGTGGGCTGCCGGATGGGATTCGACAGCATCGTCGTCCTGCCCGAAGGCATGAGTAAAGAACGCTTTCAGCAAATCGAATCGTACGGCGCTCGTATCATCAAGACGCCCGGTTCGGAATCGAACGTCAAAGAGATTTACGACGAGACGCATCGTTTGCGCCAGGACCCGAAGGTGCGTATTCTCAACCAATTCGAAGTCATGGGCAACTATCGCTTTCACTATCATGTTACTGGCAACACGATTGTCGAACTTGCGGATGTGTTGAAGAAGCAGGGCATCGGCAATGGGAAAATAGCGGCATATTGTTCTGCAATGGGCAGCGCAGGCACGATTGCCGCGGGCGATCGCTTGAAGCAAGTGTGGCACGATCACAAAATCGTCGGACTGGAGCCTGTTCAATGCCCCACGCTTTACAACAACGGCTACGGCACGCACGACATTCAGGGCATCGGCGACAAGCATGTGACGTGGATCCACAACGTGATGAACCAGGACGCGATCATGTGTCTCGATGATATCGAATGCAAAAAAGGTTTGCAGGTTCTCACCAATCCGGTCGGGAAGGAGACGCTCGTCAAACGATTCAACATAGCGCAGGAAACCGTCGAAAAAATGTCCACGCTCTTTGGCATCAGCGGGGTGTGCAATGTCCTGGGCGCGATAAAGACCGCGCGCTTTTACGGATTCGGGCCGAACGATACGATCGTGACAATCTGCACTGACAATATTGATCGTTATCACTCGGTAATGGAAGAGATGAGCAGGGCATACGGCAAGGTGGATGAAGCCAGAGCGACCGCTTACACGCACATCTTCCACGATCAGAAAACGGATTGGATTCACGAAGGTACGACCGAGATGCGTAAGCAGTGGCACAATCTGAAATACTACACCTGGGTCGAACAGCAAGGCAGGACGCTCGAAGAGCTGAATGCGCAACTCGATCCGACGTGGTGGGCGAAGCATCAGGAGACGGTCTCAGAGATCGACACCAGGTTGAAGGCCGCGCGCGGAAAATCGCTGTGATCCTGAGAAAGTAGATTCCTAAACCTGTGATACAACCCTGTAATTGTGTTGACAATCGCTGATCCTGGGTGATAATTTTCTGTGCCGGAAATCCCCAAAAAGCAGTCTCTCGTGAGCGAATCGATGTCGTCCCATAAGATTGGCGGCACCTCTGAGGTGCGTCACAGGCTCACGTTCGACTGGAAGGACGTTGGCTTGCGAGTGGCACTGCCGCTAATGGCGATGCTGGCCGCGATGCTGATCGGAGCCGCGATGCTGCTGCTCTTGAAAGCTAACGCCCTGCATGCTTATGCTGCCCTGCTCGCCGGAGCGTTTGGCAGCGTCTACGGTTTTACGCAATCCCTTGTCAAAGCCACCCCTTTGCTACTCGTGGGGCTCGGCATCTGTATCTCTTTTCGAGCCAGCGTCATCAACATCGGCGGCGAAGGGCAGATCATCGCCGGCGCCTTGATGGCAACGTGGTTCTCGTTGGCCTTCCGCACGTGGCCGGGCTGGATGCTGCTCCCCGCAACGATGACAATGGGCTTTCTTGCTGGAGCCGCGTGGGGCTTTATCCCCGGCATTCTCAAGGCCCGATTGAGCGTCAACGAAATCCTGAGCACCGTGATGATGAACGCCATTGGGATTCAGTTGATGAATTTCCTGCTGCGAGGCCCGCTGATCGATCCGGCCGGTGTCAGGGCAGGAACGTTTCTGCATCAGTCGGAGCGCCTTCCAGAACAGGTGTGGCTGCCTCGTCTCGTCCCTCAAACTCTGCTGCACGCCGGCGCGATCATCGCGGTGCTGCTGGCCATCGCCGTGTATATCTTCTTGTGGCGCACGACGATCGGGTACCGCATCCGAGCGGTCGGCTTGAATCGTGATGCATCGCGTTATTCAGGCATCAACGTGCCACTCTATCAGACGCTTTCGCTGACGCTGGCCGGCGGCTTTGCCGGGTTGGCCGGGGTCGTTGAGGTGATCGGGGTCCAGCACCGCCTGCTGGAAGGCATTACAAGCGGCTACGGCTTTTCCGGCATCGTAGCGGCGTTGTTCGGTGGTCTGCATCCTCTCGGAACGATTCCCGCGTCGTGGCTGTTCGGCAGCCTGCTCGTCGGCGCGGACAAGATGCAGCGCGCGGTGCAGGTACCATCGGCGTTAATCGACACGGTGCTGGGGCTGGTCGTAATGTTTGTCGTCGGCTCCGCCCTCTTGTCGCGCCGCTGGGCCGCCCGGCGCGCGCTTACTGCATCGGGGAGCTAGGGAGATCAGCCATGGCGGATCCGACGATCTTCACGGTCCCGGCTACCATCGGGATTCTTTCTTCGGCTGTCCGTCTGGCCACGCCGTATCTTTTTGCGGCTGTCGGTGAGGCTATCTGCCAGAGCTCGGGCGTGCTCAACCTCGGTGTGGACGGCATCATGCTGCTCGGCGCGTACGCCGGCTTTTTCGTCACGCTCTCGACCGGCAGCCTATGGCTGGGCGTGCTTGCGGCTATGGTCGTGGGATTGCTGATGGGACTTCTGATGTCGGTGATCAGCGTTAGTCTCAAGGCCGAGCAAGGCATCAGCGGCATCGGTTTGTATATGTTCGGGCTGGGGCTCTCATCGCTGCTGTTCAAGGTCACGGTTGGCACGGTCAAGACCGTGGTCGGGTTTCAGCCGGTCAAGATACCGATCCTCGGAGACATTCCCATCCTGGGCGAGATCCTGTTTCAACACAGTCTTGCGGTCTACGCCGCGTTTCTCGTCGTACCTCTGGCCTGGTGGTTTCTGGACAAAACCACGTGGGGCCTCAAGATAAAAGCCGTGGGGCACACTCCAGCCGCAGCAGATTCGCTTGGGGTGAGCGTCCTCCGCGTCCGGTACGCCAGTGTTTGCTTGGGTGCAGTGCTGGCCGGACTCGCGGGCGCCTCGCTGTCGCTTGCAATGGTTAATCTCTTTCAGGAGAACCTCACGGCAGGCATGGGCTTTATTGCCGTAGCCCTCGTCTACTTCGGCGGCTGGCGCCCGGTGGCAATCATGGGCGGAGCGCTTTTGTTCAGCTTCATGAATGCTCTGCAGCTTTGGATGCAGGTTCTTGCGGTGAAGATCCCTTCCGATATTGCCGTGATGCTGCCCTATGTGCTGACCATTGCCGTGCTGGCCGTGGCTCATAACCATGAGCGCGAACCGATTTCGCTGAACAAGCCCTTCGAAAGAGGCGAGCATTAGTATAAATAAACCACACAAGGAGGAGAAAAGATGAAAACGCGTAACCTGTTGATCGTTGCATTGGTGATTGGCATGCTGGCCGTCGCCTTCGGCGGACCTGCCGTTGCCGCCCCGGCGTTTCGGATCGCAATTGTGATGCCGAGCGCCAAAACGGACATGGCATTTAGTCAGTCCATGTATGATGCGCTCAAAGCTTTGCAGAAGGAGATGGGAGGGGAATCTGCGCTGCAAATCGCCTATTCGGAAGACATGTTCAAAGTGCCCGACGCCGCGGCCGCTATTCGCGACTATGCCGGGCAGGGTTTCAACATCGTGCTCGCACATGGCTCCCAGTACGGCTCATCCGTACAGGAGATCGCCAAGGACTTTCCCAAGACAGCGTTTGCCTGGGGGACGCACGTCGACACTTTCGGGCTGCCGAACGTGCTTGCATACACTGCAGCGGCTGAACAGGGCGGCTATGTCAACGGCGTGCTTGCGGCCAAGCTGACCAAGACGAAGGTGATCGGCGTAACCGGGCCTGTCGAGATCGGAGATGCCAAGACGTACATCTCCGGCTTCACACAGGGTGTCGCTTCGGTGGATCCGAGCATACGGGTTTCGAAGACCTGGACGGGCTCGTTCTCGGATGTCGCATTGATGGCGGAAGCCGCCAAGACCCAGATCGCCGCGGGCGCAGACGCGCTTACGGGTTCGTCTCAGTCTGTAGTGGGATCCATCGGCGCTGCCAAGGCAGCAAAAGGGAAGGTGCTCTGGTTCGGCACGCAGCAGAACCAGGCGCCTCTGGCGCCCGAGCTCGTCGTTGCCAGTCAGCAGTATGACTGGATGGGTGTTCTCAGGGCGATGATCAAAAACTACAAGGCGGGAAAGCTTGGCGGAGAGACTTACGTCGCAGAGCTGAAGAACGGGGGATTGAAGATCGTCTACAATCCGAGCTTCAAGCTGCCGGACGCTGTCAAGAAAGCCGGTGACAAGGTGATTGCAGACATCACGAGCGGCACTTTGAAGATTAAGCCTTAAATGCTGCGGCCACACGTGGGCTCCTGGCTGGTGCAGGAGCCCACGTGGCCTTCTCTTTGGAGCTGAGTCAGACGAGGCGTTGTAGTATGATCGCGGCCACACCATCATCTTCTCCGCAAAAGCGTATTCGCCGGGTTGAAATGCGCGGCATCACCAAGCGCTTCCCCGGCGTGGTCGCAAATGTCGACGTCTCCTTTGATGTATCGGCGGGAGAAGTGCACGCACTTCTTGGCGAGAACGGCGCGGGGAAGAGCACGTTGATGCGGATGCTTTACGGTCTGTATCGGCCCGACGAGGGCCAAATCTACATCGACGGAACGCAGCACATATTTCGTTCGCCTGCCGAGGCTATTCGAGCCGGCATCGGCATGATCCATCAGCATTTCATGCTCGTGCCGAAGCTGACTGTGGCGGAAAACGTGGCGCTGGGGTTGAAGTCGTCCCGCGAGCCCCGGCTCGACCTCGACGTAGTATCTGACCGACTCCTTAAGCTATCGCAAGCCTACGGCCTGAAGGTTGACCCGTGGGCAACCATCTCGCATCTGTCGGTAGGTGAGCAGCAGCGCGTGGAAATCCTCAAGGCGCTTTATCGCGGCGCGAGCCTTATCATTCTTGACGAGCCGACGGCCGTGCTCACGCCCCAGGAGGTCAATGATCTCTTCGCGACTTTCAAGAGAATGGTGAGCGAAGGCCATGGTCTGGTTTTTATCTCCCACAAGCTGCATGAGGTGATGGCGATAAGTGACCGTGTATCGGCACTTCGCGACGGGCGTATGATCGGCACAAGGCCTACCGACAGCGTCACGCGTGACGAGCTGGTCCGCATGATGGTTGGACGCGAGGTCAAACCTCTGGAACCGCAGCCGCTCCAGGCAGGTCCTGTGCGCCTCAGGATTAAGGGGCTTCACGCTCTCGGCGACCGGCGTACCGAGGTGCTTCGAGGGGTGGATTTGGAGGTCCGTGGCGGTGAGATCGTGGGAATTGCCGGTGTTTCCGGTAATGGTCAGCGTGAGTTTGCGGAGTGTGTGGCCGGCCTGCGCAAAGTGATGGCAGGGACGATCATCATCGATGAGCAGGACATGACGCACGCCCCGCCGCTCAAACGCATGGAAACAGCCGTGGCCTACATCCCCGAAGAACGGATGCGCGACGGCGTGATTGCAGACTTTTCCGTGGAGGAGAATCTGTTCCTGCGGGATCACGCTTCTTCGCAGTACACCAACGGGATCTTTCTGAGAATGTCCAAGATGTGGGCTCGCGCCCGCGAACTGGTGGACGAGTTCAGCGTCAAGACGCCTAACCTGGACACGCCGGTTAAGAATCTTTCGGGAGGCAACATTCAGAAACTGATCATGGCGCGCGAGCTCTCGCGTGAGCCGAAGCTATTGATAGCGGCTCAGCCGACGCGCGGAGTTGATATCGGCGCGACCGAGTTTATCCATCAGCGCCTGCTCGAGCAGCGTGCAGCGGGAAAGGCCATCCTGATGATCTCCGAAGACCTCGACGAGATCCGCAGCCTCTCGGACCGGATCGCGGTGATGTATGAAGGTCGCCTCATCGGCGTCGTCGAGCGCGATCAGGCGACGGTCGAGGAAATCGGCTTGATAATGGCCGGCATCCCGATGGAGGAGGCGATGCAGCACGCGGCCGACCGACTGCCTCTTTTTCACCCGGCAGCGGACACGGACCAACCCGTTCCGTATTGAGGCTTTTACTAGCGCTCCGTCGCATCCATCCCTTTCCGGGCTTTCTTCAAGCCCTGATTTCCACTGTTTCGCAAGAACTGCCTCCATCCCATCAACTTTCGAGAGCTAATAGGCGTTAGAAATACTCTTGGAACCCCGATGAGTGCTTCCTGGAATTTTCATACTGGCAACGGGCCAATATGGCGAAGCTTTGAACTGGTAATCGTGAGGTATAGCTGTCTCGTTACCCTTACGGACCTCTTCGATGAAGACCCGGGGTCCGAGTAGTGCGGGGAACTAAAGAAGACGCTCCCCACTGCTTGACTGCTCTTGTGAGAATGACTATCCATGGATTAGTAGCTTGGGCTTAAGGAGGAAGGAGAAGTCTATGAAGCCGATGAGGAATGTGAAAAATCTGCAGGGCGAGATCGTGGCACCATGGCCGTTCAGCTGTTGCTATAATTGACCCAGCATTATCGAAAAGAAGGGTAAGTGATTCTTATCCATCAACGTATTTTTGTACCCCTCCAATAGGGCTTTGTCAACATCTTCGGCGAGCACCCGTAAACGCGCTCTCTCGCCGGTGATGGAGTAAAGGAGTCGGCTCGACTTTCGCAAATGATAGGCTCCTTACCTCTCCGATTTCAGCGGAATCGGCTGCTTGACGACTTGGTAAATCCAGTCTCACAAAGATTGTTGAACTTTTCCTGTAGACAGCTTGAAAACACAGTGGTAGAATCCTTCTACGTTAAAAGGCGAGTTCTTATCAGGATCGATTATTGAGATTGAAGCCGAAGGTGGAGGGAATCGAACCCACATCATGCGATCCAATCCGATCAAAGGCGTTCCAGGGAAATTGACATTACAGTCTGTTCTTGAATCGCTTAGAAGAGTGAATCAACCCGGCTCTGGGCCTCAGATTCTCTAGCCAATCCATATGAAATATTGGCTCAGGATAAAGAAGGGGCTGCATTTGGTGATGAGCGTCTTATCGTGAGGTCGTAGAGGATGGTTCAACGATATATCTTCCCTGAAACAACCGAAGCCTGCGTAAAGGAATTGGGGAGATACTCTGGAGAGGCGCGAATCCTGGCAGGAGGAACAGATCTCATTCTTGCCATTCAGAGGGGAGAGTGCAATCCCATCGCGCTTCTCGACATAACACGAATCTCGGAATTGGAAGGGATCGTGGAAGAGGGTGAAGAAATTCGCATAGGTGCTCGAGTCACCCATGCCGCCTGTGCCTCTTCCCCCCTCATTCAGAAATCAGGGACCTGCTTGGCAGAGGCCTGTGCAACCATTGGTTCGCCTCAAATACGGCATATCGCTACTCTGGTTGGAAATGTGGTGAATGCTCAACCTGCGGCTGACGGGGCCATAGCGCTCATCGCGCTCAGAGCAAGGGCAAGGATCATTTCGGCCCAAGAGGGATTGGCAGACCTTGTCGAAAATTTATATGCGGGAATAGGTCATTCCCGTGTTGACAGTTCGAGAGAAGTATTAGCTTATCTCTCTTTCCCATCTGCAAAGGACGGGGAAGGATCGGCCTTTCTGCGTATTGCACCTCGCAACGCCATGGGTCTGCCTGTCCTCAATGGAGCAGCCTGGGTGTCCTTACGTGAACAGAGCATTGCAGACATCAGGATCGTCTTAGGTCCGGTTTCGGACCGCCCTTTCCGGGCTCAGAGGACTGAGGCAGTTGTGAAGGGAGCTCGATGTGATACTGCAGAGCTTCTGGAGGAAGCCGCATCCGTGGCAAGTGAGGAGGCGAACCCAAGGGACAGCCTGTTGCGAGGTTCAGCGGAATACCGCCGGGATCTGATCAGAACACTGATAAAGCGATTACTCAAGACGGCGATCGCGAGAGCTCAAGGCGACTCTATCCATCTGGCTGGCTCCATCAGCTTGTAATTGATCTTTTAAGGAGGATAGCTACCCTGGAAAAACTGTTTTTTTCTGTTAATGGAAAGCCCACGGAACTTGAGGTAGAGGCTTCTGAGACGCTGCTCGACGTATTGCGTCGGCGTCTCCACCTCAAAGGGGTTAAAAATGGATGCGGAGAGGGCGAATGTGGAGCCTGCACGGTCTTGTTGGATGGCGTGCCCATTCACTCTTGCATTGTGCCAGCCTTGAAGGCGAGTGGTCGGGCGGTTACCACGATCGAGGGCTTGGCAAGAGACGATGCGCTTCATCCCCTCCAGGCGGCCTTCATCCGTCACGGTGCCATCCAGTGCGGCTTTTGCACACCAGGAATGATCCTAACAGCGAAGGGACTTCTTGATATAACTCCTGATCCTACCGAAGAGGATATTAAGAAATATTTAAAAGGCAACCTCTGTCGGTGCACAGGTTATTATCCCATCATCACCGCTATCCAGGAAGCAGCAAAAATTTTACGGGGCCATGAAGAGGCTTCTTTTGGGACATTCGCTGGTCCATCTTCTGGAGAGGGTCCCTTAGGAAAGTCCCCCCTGGAGAAGGAGGTGGTCGATAAGGCCACGGGCCAGTTGGTATTTTCTGATGACCTTTACCGAGAAGAAATGCTTTTTGGAAAGCTTCTCTTGTCTCCTCTACCCCATGCAGAAATTTTGGAAGTCGACACGTCTTTGGCGGAAGAGGTAACAGGGGTTCACAAGATCCTGACGAGTAAAGATGTCCCCGGACCAAACCGGTATGGGGGGAATCGACCGGTGTTCGCAGATCGTAAGGTGCGGTTCATTGGGGATGTCATTGCCGCAGTTTTCGCTGAAACTAAAGAGGCAGCGGAAGAGGCGGTCCACAAAATTAAAGTCAATTTCAAATCGTTGCCTGTTGTTTTAACACCCACGGACGCCCTCCGGCCGGATGCCCCAAAGATTCATGAGGAGGGAAACATCTGTGGACAGACGGAGCTCAGCTTAGGAGATGTTGAAAAGGGGTTCGAAGAAGCAAGTGTCGTTGTCGAGGACGAATACACAACCCCTTTTCTGGAACACGGTTATCTGGAACCTGAAGCGGGATTAGGGGTTGCCGAACCGGATGGAGGAGTGACTATCTGGATCGGTACTCAAGTTCCATTCATAGTGCGCGACGAAATTGCCACCAACCTCTGTCTCCCGCAAGAGAGGGTGAGGGTGATCGGATTGCCCATGGGAGGAGCTTTCGGCAGTAGATTCGATCTCACTATTGAAATCGTACTCGCCTTAGGAGCGTTCTTGACCAAGAGGCCGGTCAAAATCACTCTCACCAGGCAAGAATCGTTTCGAATGAGTACCAAAAGACACCCCTACTATATGAAATACAAAATAGGGGCGACGAAAGAAGGAATATTCACGGCTCTTCAGGCCTGCTTGACTTCTGACGCAGGAGCCTATGTGGGATGCAGTGCGTCAGTCATGGAGAAGTCCGTGATGTTTGGAGGAGGGCCTTATTACTGGCCGACCTACCATCTCGAAGGCCGTGCGGTTTATACAAACAATGTTCTTGGAGGGGCCTTCAGGGGGTATGGGGTCAACCAGGTCCATTTCGCCATTGAGTCTCTCATCGATACCTTAGCCCGTGAGTTGAAGATTGACCCCTTTGAAATCCGTTTGAAAAACGCTCTCGAAGAAGGGAAGATGACGATCGCAGGCGAAGTAATGGGAAGCGCTGTTGCCGTAAAGGAGACGCTCATAGAAGCCAAAAAGCTTGTCGATCTTATGCCTCCCTATGAGCGCAGACCCGGCAAGAGGATCGGGATGGGGGTTGCCTCAGGATGGAAAAACATCGGGATTACCGGGTTAACGGATGACCGGGGGGGTGCGATTTTTAAATTGATGAAAGATGGAAGGGTTCAGGTGACAGTCTCCGCGGTCGACATGGGCCAGGGAGCAAGAACCGTGATGGCCCAGATCGCCTCCGAAGTAACGGGGATTGATTATGATCGAATTGACATTCTCACCGGAGATACCCTACATATGATGGAGTGGTGCCAGGGGACCTCTCAACGACAGACAATTGTGGTCGGGAACGCTGTGATGAAGGCAGGGGAGAAATTTAAAAGCAGGGTCTTCTCCCTGGCCTCTGAATTTTCGGAGACCCCCCAAGGTTTCCTCGGTCTGAAAGGCGATCTGTTTTTCAACAAAAAGAACGGTAAGAGGGCCATCTCACTAAGAGAGCTTCATCAATCAGCCGAAAGTCTAGGAATAGAGGTTCGGGAAGTGTTCGATTACCATTCTCCAAGAAGCTTTCGGCTCAAGGAAAGCCCGGTGTACGTGAGTCAAGACCCTAAAGAGATAGAGAGGATGGGAAAAGAGAGCCTTTACAGAAATTATATCAGCTATAGCTATGGAGCTCAGGTGGCCGTGGTGGAGGTTGACGATAATGATGGCACCGTAAAGGTTCTTAAGATGATCCTGTCCCATGATGCTGGCAAGGCCTTCAATCCCAAGGTCATAAAAGGCCAATTGGAGGGGAGTGCGGTCATGGGATTGGGTTATGTGTTCAGTGAAGAGTTTGTCATGAAAGACGGCTTCATCATCACGAATAGTCTCGGGAAGTGTGGCATTCCGAGGATTCAGTCCATCCCGGACCAGATCGATTATGTCCTCGTGGAGAAGCCTGAACCCCATGGCCCTTTCGGTGCAAAAGGAATCTCGGAGGCGGCCCTTGTTCAAACGGCTCCTGCCATCACCAACGCCATTTACGATGCCATTGGAATCCGGGTCCGTTCGCTTCCGGTAAAGGAGCATTTATTTGCTGAACTAAAGAAACGCAAAGCATAGGGCAGAGTAGAGGCTATGGGGCGTTTAGATATTTACAGTTCTGGTTTTTGGCTATTGGTTTCCATCTATATTGCTATTGAGTCATATCGCCTTGACTTGGGGAATTGGCATACGCCTGGGCCTGGCTACTTTTCATTTGGTGCTGCCCTGCTTTTGGGAGTGATGTCCTTATCGGTTTTGGTAAAGGCGCTGCTAAAACCCCCAAAAGGGGAAACTCTCGCCGTTGCTCCGGAAGAGGTGCGCTGGCAGAACGTTGTCCTTGTCCTTGGGAGCATGTTTTTCTATGTTCTTCTTTTAAATTCGGTCGGCTTTGTTTTATGTACCTTTTTACTTTTGGTATTTTTTCTTTTGGGGGTTTCAAGACAGCGCTGTTTGACTGCAATCCTGATCGCCTCCTTAGTAACCATTGGGTCATATATAGTTTTTGACATCTTGCTGAATGCCCAGCTCCCCAAAGGCATTCTGGGCGTTTAAGGAGGATTAGATTGGAGAGTTTTCAGAATCTGGTGATGGGCCTTGGTACGGCACTGCATCCAGTTAATCTTTTTTATTGCTTCATCGGCGTTTTGATTGGCACGTTGACCGGAGTACTCCCAGGCATTGGTCCGGTCGGAGCCATCTCCCTCCTGCTGCCTGTTACCTTTCACGTTCCGCCCGTTTCTGCTTTCATTATGTTTGCAGGGATAATGTATGGAGCACAGTACGGTGGCTCCACCACGTCCATTCTGGTCAATATTCCCGGAGAAGCATCTTCGGTCATAACCTGTATGGATGGCTACGCAATGGCAAGGAAAGGAAGGGCGGGACCAGCCCTGGGGATGGCTGCTTTCGCTTCTTTTATTGCAGGAACGGGGACTCTTTTTGGACTGGTATTGATAGCTCCACCCCTGGCAGAGTTTGGCTTACGTTTCGGCCCCCCTGAGTATTTTTCCCTGATGGTATGCGGTTTAACCATCGTGGTTTATTTAGCCCGCGGCTCTATAGCCAAGGCTTTGATGATGATGTCCTTCGGGCTTATCCTGGCAGCTGTCGGACTCGACCCAATCTCGAGTCACCCCCGTTTCACCTATGGGGTCTTGGCTTTGAGGGACGGAGTAGGCTTAGCCCAAGTGGTGATCGGTCTTTTCGGAGTTTCTGAAGTCCTGATCACAGTGGAGAGGTCCTTCAGTCGAGTGGTTTTTGAAACTAAAATCAAGGAGCTTTTACCAACCTTGCAAGACTGGAAAGATTCTATTCTCCCTGTGCTCCGTGCCTCCATCCTCGGTTTTTTTATGGGGATTATCCCGGGGATTAGTGTGGTGATTCCTACCTTTGTCTCTTATTCTCTGGAGAAAAAACTTTCTAAATATCCGGAGAAATTTGGAACCGGAGTGATTGAGGGGGTAGCCGGACCAGAGGCAGCCAATAATGCTGCCGCATCAGGGACATTGGTACCTCTGCTGAGCCTCGGCATCCCTGCCGGAGCTTCCAGTGCAATTGTTTTGGGAGCCCTGATGATCTATGGATTAAATCCTGGTCCGTTGCTGATCAAAGAATCCCCACAAGTTTTCTGGGGGGTCATCGGAAGCATGTATATCGGCAATGTGATGTTGCTGCTGTTGAATCTCCCCTTAATAGGCATCTGGGTGAAAATTCTCAAAATACCTTATGGTATCCTCTTCTCACTGATCATCCTTTTCTGCCTCATTGGGTCATATACCATTAATAACAGCCTTACAGACATGTACATCATGACCATCTTTGGTGTGATGGGTTACCTGATGAAAAAATTCGACTATGAAGCAACCCCTCTAATTCTGGCCTTGGTGTTAGGCCCAATGATGGAAAATGCGCTCCATCGTTCCATGATTATATCGAGAGGAGGTTTTTTGGTCTTCTTCCAGCGTCCAATTTCTGCAATCTTTTTCGGGATGGCCTTGTTGATACTCCTCTCATCATTTCTTAGCAAAAAGAAACTGGGGGAAGATATTTTAAACATGGAGGAGTAGGAGGGAAAAGTAATTTATAAAAGGCAAAATAAGATTATTAGGGGGTAGCGAAATGAAGGTGAAGATATTATGGATCGTTCTCATTGCGACGGTATTAGGGATTAGGTTTAACACGGTCGGTTACGGACAGGAAAAGTATCCGAGCAAGCCAATTCAGATAGTAGTTCCCTTTGGGGCTGGTGGTTCAAGCGACCTTTTCTTCCGCTCCCTTACGGATGAACTGTCAAAGATGATGAAGGTGCCGGTCACTGTTGTAGACCGGACGGGTGCAAGTGGATTAGTGGGGGCCGATTTTGTTGCTAATTCCAAGAATGACGGCTATACCTTACTGGGAACCAGTTCAGCTCCCATCACCATAGCGCCTGCAATCGATCCTAAGGATGCACGGGAGCTCGACCCACTTGCTTTGTTAGCCTACCAAGCGAATCTTATTGCGACCAGAAATGAATCAGAATTTAGGACACTTGATGATTTGGTTGAGTATGCAAAGAAAAAGCCTGGGGCTCTGACGTGCGGCACCTCAGGGATTCAGTCAGAGCCTTACTTTGCCCTTGAGCTATTTAAGGCTGCTGCCAAAATTGACCTCCGACACGTACCCATCAGCAGCAGTAGAGAAGGCATCACCAATACCTTAGGTGGACATATCGATTTCTGGTTTGGCTCCTTATCCACCTCTCAATCTTTAATGAAGGCTGGGAGGATTCGAGGTCTTGCGGTTTGTACAGAAAGGCGTCTGGAGAGCTTTCCCAGTATTCCCACTTTTGCTGAAAAGAATTATCCGCAGGTTAATGTCAATTTGATCATCACTTTATTGGGGCCGAGAGGCTTGCCACAGGCAGTCATTAAGACCTGGGAAGATGTTTTAAAGGCGGTTCTGGCAAATCCTGAGGTGGCAGCTTCTAGCAAAAGATTAAACTATGACATCGATTTGCAGGTGGGAACAGAAAAGTTGAGGGCATATTTCAAAGGAGAGGTTGAGAGATTTTCTAAAATCGCCAAACAAACAGGGTTAAGGAAGTGAAAAATAAAAACCCTTCTGAGGTCAGAAACCCTTGTGTAACAGTTTAGGTCGGTCTGCGCGCTGGTCTAATACCAATTCGCCTTCACGTGTATACCTTCCGGGTAGCCACGCAGCGGGTGTGTGTCCTGTGTTTTAAATTCCGGGTACCCGCTAGCGGGTGATCGAATATCTAAATCCTAAACAAGTTCGAATATCAAAGGTTCCACGCTGAAGACCTGGTTCTGGCGTCGCTTTGGATTTTGGTGATTCGATATTGTTTAGGATTTAGACATTAGGATTTCGATATTTCTCCTCGGTCGCGTCGCTCTATTTTTGAATGCAACTTGGTATCAATCAGTCGCGGCCATCGTCCCATTCCGCGCTTCATTCAAGGACTGATTTCCGCAATCCTCACTATTCACGCCTCGCTGCCGTGAGTGCTTGCAGCAGCGCTCCGACGCGCCTCCTCCCCCGACCCCATGCCATGGAAATAAGCGTTCAGGATGACGGCGGAGATGGCCGCAAGCAGGATGCCGCTGTGGAGCAAGGGTCCCAGCGTCTTCGGCATGTTCTGAAAGAACTTGCTTGAGATGAGCGGGATCATGCCCATGCCGACGCTGATCGCGACCACGTACAGGTTATGGCGTTGCTTCTCGAAATCGACGCGGCTCAGGATGCGAATGCCGGTCGCCGCCACCATGCCGAACATCACGATGCCTGCGCCGCCCAGCACGAACTGGGGCACCGAGGCTACCACGTGCCCCATCTTGGGAAATAAACCAAATACTACTAGGATGAGGCCGCCAACCGCTGTCACCCAGCGGCTGCGCACGCCAGTCACACCCACCAGGCCGACATTCTGCGAGAACGAAGTGTAAGGGAACGTGTTGAAGATTCCGCCGATCAGCGTACCGAGGCCATCGGTCCGCAACCCACGGGTGAGGTCCTCGCGTTTCACCTCTCTGGCGGTGATCTCGCCGAGGGCGAGGAACATGCCGGTCGATTCGATCATAACCACGATCATCACCAGGCACATGGAAAGAATGGCGACAATATCGAATCTCGGCATGCCAAACTGAAACGGGTAGACTAATGCGATCCATTTGGCCTCTGACACGCCGCCAAAATTAACCTTACCCAGGGCCATCGCGATAATGAAGCCGACGATGATGCCCATGAGGACCGCGATATTGGAGAAGAAACCCTTGACGTACTTGATGATCAGCAGGATCACGACCAGCACGATCAATGCCACCGTGAGATGCAACGGTGCTCCATAGTCAGGGGAGCTAGGCAGACCACCTGCGGCCCAGTTGATGCCCACGCCCATCAGCGATATCCCGATCACCGAGATGATTGTGCCCGTAACCACTGGTGGGAAGAGAGGCAAGAGCCGGCTGATCAGCGGCGCAATGAGAATCCCGAAGATACCTGCCGTGATAACCGATCCATAGATACCGAGCAGCCCTATCTCAGGATTTACGGCCATCGCCATCATCGGGCTGACGGATGCAAAGGTAACGCCCATCATCACCGGCAGCCTGATGCCGAACTTCCAGACGCCGACCGATTGGATCAGCGTGACTACGCCGCACGAGAAGAGATCGGCGCTGATGAGCAGCGCGATCTGGTCCTTCGGCAGCTTCATCACGCTGCCGAGGATGAGCGGAACTGCGACAGCGCCCGCATACATTACCAGCACGTGCTGCAGCCCGAGCAGGAACAGCTTACCGCCCGGCAGTACCTCATCTACCTGGTGAACGACTTTCTGGTTCGACATGGCCTCCTCCTTCCGATCGATTGTCTACAGAAAATTCACATTAACGCTCCGTATCCTGCCTCACGGCCATCGGCAGTATCTGCCGAACAGCTTCCGACAGGATCATCATTTCCACAGCATGACGCAGACTGACAGCAGTAGCGCCGTCACCCTTCAGATCAGCCTTCTGCACAGCACAGTTCTTATTTAGAACGGCTCTTACTTCATCGTTCTCATACACATATCCTTCGGGCGTGATATCGAGACTGGCAGTGCGGCCGTCATGCTTGTATTCAAGCCGGTTGCGACCGGTGAAATGATAACCGAGACGCGCAGACGCGAAGCTTTGAGCAGTGACGTGGAATTTGGGCTTGTCGATATATGGCGCGCCGCTGGTAGGACAGAAGGTAGCGCAATTGCCGCATTCGTTGCAGTAATCACCAATGTTCAAGACCTGGGGCTTCTGCTCTATGCGACAGGAATCCAGGTCAGAGATCTCGACTCTTCCGCCCGTGCGATTCACCTGTTGGATTTTAAATTCCCTTGGTTCTATCGTGAATCCAACATTCGCCCGATTGGGGCAGACGGTCACGCAGACCCAGCAGAGCTCATCACACTGCAGGCACCGCCCCGCTTCTTTCCGGGCTGTGTCATCGTCGAGTGTCCGGACTACAAGATCAAACCCGGAGCGCGCATCAAAACCGATTTCCGGGATGCCCGGACCGTGCTGACGCAGGGATTTTCTTTTAAGCAAATCTGCCGGATCCGATGCTTTTGTAGAAACGCTCTCCCGCAACTTGAATTCTTTCTGAGCTCGCTTCTTGATCTGTGCCGCCGCCTGCTTGCCATCGCCGATCGCTTTGATCAGGGTCGATGCACCGCGCACAGCATCGCCCCCGGCAAAAACATTTTCAATCTGAGTCTCCTGCGTCGCCGGATTCGCCTTTAATTGCTTCTCCGGGAAGAACTCGAGGACATCAAGAGCGACGCGCTGACCGATAGCGGGGATTATGCTGTCAACATTCAATTCGAATGAAGAACCTTCTATCCTAATCGGCCGTGGGCGTCCGCTGTCATCCTTCTCGCCAAGCTTCATTCTGAAGCATACGATCGATTTCACCCGCCCTTTCTCTTCGAGCACACGCTCCGGTGCAGCAAGCTCCACCAGTTTGATGCCCTCATCCAGCATGGCCTGAACTTCCTCTGGCGCAGCAGGCATCTCTTTTCTGGTGCGCCGATAGAGGACCGTGACCTGGCCACCCGCACCAACCAAGCGTTTCGCCACGCGAGCCGCGTCCATCGCCGAGTTGCCACCCCCGATCACGGCCACTTTCTTCCCCAGGTTCGGCCGCTCTCCCCGCCGCACAGCGCTTAAGAATTGCAACTGATCCATGACGCCCGCTGCCTGCTCTCCGGGAACTCCCAATGGCATACCCACCTGCGCACCCGCGGCAACATACACGTAATCGAACTGTTTACATATTTTTTCGAACTGTTCCCGATCGATATTTGCCCCATATTGGATAGTAACCCCAAGAGATAAGATGGCCTTGATGTCTTTCTCGACGCTGGCTTCGTCGAGCCGGAACGCTGGAATCGCATCCGAAGCCCAGCCTCCCGCGAACTCTTTCCGCTCGAATACCTGAACCTCAAACCCCTCCAGGGCAAGGAAGTGCGCACAGGAAAGGCCGGACGGCCCTGCACCGACGATTGCCACCTTGATTCCATTGAACGGCAAAGGTTTCGGAAGGAGAGGACTATCGATCGGGCCATCAAATTGTTGCGCGATGAATCGTTTGATTTCTCGGATCAGTAACGGGCTGTCGTAATTGATCCTGGTGCACTTGGTTTCACACTGGTGATCGCAAACCATGCCCTGGACATGCGGAAAGGGATTGGTCTCCATGATCACCTGGTACGCCCGGGTATAATCCCCTCTGGCCGTATAGTACATGTATGCTGGAATGTTCTGGGTGGCAGGGCAGGTGGCCATGCACGGCGCGTGAATGCAATCAAACGTTTTCAATTCCTTCGGGGTCTTGATATTATCGTAGGGAAAGTGACGCTTCTGGTAGGCTTCGCCATTGACCACCGATTTCGCGTAAGCCTCCAGATTCTTGAAAGCGGCTTGTGCGGGGCTCTGTGTTCCGCCGCTGCGGGATACGGCATACTCTTCAAGCGTTCTTGCGCCCACAGCCTGCAAGGCCTTGCGAGCCTCTTCGAGATATTGCGAAAGACGTGCGTAACCTCCGGGCTTCAAAATGTCCGAGCAGACCGTCACCGGCTTCAGATTGCACGCAAGCACATCGGCAAAGTTGAAGCAATCAGTACCTGCGGAGAAGGAGATCTCCAGGGATCCCTTGAATTCGTTCTGGAGACGGGCGGCAACATTGATACTGATCGGGTGCAAGGCGCGACCACTCATGTAGACCATCTGCTCATTCTTCGGTAGATTCTGCTCCTGGTTGCTGGTCTCGAGTGTGTTGGTCAGTTTGATATTGAATGCGACGCCTGTCTTTTTAGCGCTCTCCATCAGGGATCCGATCAGGGCCACCCCGTCAGGGTATTTCAGGTCGTGTTCAAACGCCAGGTTCGGCACCTGCGTTTCGAAGCCCAGCTTGTTGTTGAGAATATCGCGCACACCTTCTGATCCCAGTAAGGTAGGGTTGAGCTTGATCGTGGTGTTGAGCTTGCGCTCTTCGACAAAGTATCGTCCGATCTTTTCCACCTCGTCCGGCGGACAACCATGCATGGTGGAAATCGTAATATTGTCCGTGATGCCATCCGAAATATCGAGGGCCTTGATCCGCGGATAGAGCCTTGCCAGCCGCTCAATCTTTTCCGCCTTTTCGTCAGGGCACTTCTGCATTCTGTCCAGGAAGCGCTGTACTGTCGGGCTCAGGATGCCCTCCATGTTGTACCCGACGCTCATGTTGAAGATGAAGCCGCGTTCCCCAGGTGATCCCCAGCCAAACTTGTCCTTGAGAATGTGCAATATGATCCAGGCATTCAGATATTCGTCAAAGGACCGGTCCAGCTTCAGTTCCTGGGACCATTCACAGTTATAACCCTCATCTGTCATGTCGATGCAGGGCTTGGTTACGTCCAGCTCATCGAGCACCTGAACGGTCTTCAACTCAAGGTAGCGTGCTCCGGTCAGCCAGGCGCTGATCAGGTTCTGGGAAAGTTGTGTGTGCGGACCGGCCGCCACGCCGAGCGGCGTCTGGAGGAGCTGCCCATAGCGGCGCATCCGGAAAGGATCAGTTTCCTGAGGCACGAAGAAAAGCTCTTTACGAATCCCGAAGATCTGCCCATGCTTTTCTTCCGTCAGGATCCATTTCAGCAAGGTCTCTATGTCGCAGGGCCAGAATTTGTCACTAGTCATATTCGTATCCCCTTGTTATATGCGGTCTCCGGCGTGAGTTGACGATGGACGTACTTTCCCCATCCTTTTTCTGCGAGAAGTCGGCCTTGCTGCATGACCACCTTGCCGCGCACCAACGTACACACCGGCCAGCCGTGTACCTTCATTCCCTCATATGGGGAATAATCGGCGTTGTGAAAAAGGTTGCCCGGCGTGATGATCTTTTCGTACTGGGAGTCGAGGATAACCACATCAGCGTCAGAGCCGGGCGCGAGGATTCCTTTGCGGGGATAAAGCCCCATGATCCTGGCCGGAGCAGTGGATACCACGTCCACAAAACGGTTCAGCGATAACCTGCCTTTCGAGACACCTTCGGAAAAGATGAGGGGCAGTCTCGTCTCCACACCCGGGATACCTCCGGGGCACTTGCTGAAGTCTTCCTTGCCCAGCGCGAGCTTGTCTGCAAAATTGAAAGAACAGTGATCAGTGGCAACCACGTCGATCGAGCCTGTAGCCAGGCCGTTCCACAGAGCAGCACAGTCCTCTTTCTTCCTCGCCGGCGGTGCCATGATGTATTTCAATCCTCCGTGGTCCGGTTCCAGGTAACAGGAATCGTCCAGCAAAAGATGTTGGGGGCATACTTCGGCATACACGGGTAGCCCTCTGCGGCGGCCCTCTTCAATCGCTTGCAGTCCCAGCGCAGTGGATAGGTGGACGATGTAGACCTGCGCTGCGCCCGCCGCTTCGGCCAGATGCAGGATGCGACTGATTGCTTCGGCTTCGCAGTAATCGGGACGGGAGATGGCGTGATATATTGGGGCGCGTTTGCCTTCAGCACGAAGTTTGTCGCGCAGGAAACTGATGATCGCATCGTTTTCTGCGTGAAACGCAGCCAGCATTCCCAGACCCCGTGTGCGGTCCAACACCTTGAGGATCTCACGGTCGTTCAAACGGCCATCATACGTCAGATAGATCTTGCCACTCGGCACTCCCTTTTCAGCAAGGCGTGTCAGCTCGTTGAGGACTGTTTCATTAACATGCTGAAAGACAGCGTGCAGGCCATAATCGACGACTGTTTGTCCAAGAGCCTCTTCCTCATAGCGTTGCACTTGGTGTGACAGGGAACAGCCGCTAGGTCCGAATCCGGGATGCTCCACCACGCACGTGGTTCCCCCGAAGGCAGCGGACGCAGTACCGACGAAGAACCCGTCACCAACTCTTACGCCATGTACCTCCAGATTAAGATGCGTGTGCACATCAACCCCGCCAGGGATCACATAGGAGCCGGCCGCATCGATAACGCGCGCGTCCGCTTCGCCAAGCCCTGGCCCTATGTCCGCGATCACGCTGCCATCGATCAGCAGATCAGCGCGCACCGTATCGGTCGCAGTCACGATGATTCCGTTCTTTATGAGGGTCCGCTCCATCACCGGTCCATCAACGGGTCATTAAGATTCCATCAGTCGGCAGCTCGCTGCTGCATCTTGCTCCAGAGCTTCTTACCCATCTCCCGTGCAAAGGCGAGCACCTCGCCCTCATCAACGGTCAACACCTTGCCGTCTTCCACGATCACCTTGCCCTGGCAGATGACGGTTGACACATGACGGGAATCGATGCCGAAGACGAAGTGGCCCAAGAAATTATCCGAGGTTACTTCGGTGGGTGAATCGTAGTTGAGGACCACGAGATTGTTATCCGTATCCCCGCGAACCCCGAATTCACGGGCGTAGCGGTGTACATTGCGAAATCGCCGGTAAATTTCGTCAAATCCGATGCCCTCAGTGGCCTGGCCTGTCAAGAAGGCAGCCTTGGCGCTGCGCAACATGTCGCTGTGCATTCCGTCCGTGCCGAGAAGCACGTTATCACTAATCGATTTGTAGTTAGCCAGGCCCACGTTGTTGTTCTGGTTGCTCTCGATATTCTCAGCCACCCAGACCCCGGACTTCCGCATCAGTTCCTTTTCGTGGTCCGAGAGATGGATGCAATGGGAGAGGATAGATTTCTTAAGATCTAACGCCCCCGCTTGCTGCAGGCGCTCGACCACGCGTTTGCCATACCGGGCGAGCGTTTTTTCCTGGTCCGCAAGGTCCTCAGCCACGTGTACGTGGAAACCGGTATTGTACTTTTTGGCAAGAGCAATAGCCTTCTTTAGTAGATCGTCGCCGACAGTGAAAGAGGCGTGCAGCCCCACGTGCCCCTGATACCCTGCAGCCAGAAAAGCGTCTGTCTCGGCGAGCCCTGCCTCCCGTGGGCCTTGTCCGTCGCGGTCTGAGATCTCGTAGCAGAGAAGATGAGAAACTCCCACACGGTCGAAGGCTTTGGCGATGGTGAACAGCGAATCCTTGATCGCGAAGGGCGACGCATGGTGATCGATGATCAGTGTGACGCCGTTCTTGGCGCAAAAGATTCCCGATGCAAGGGCGCTGGCCTCGATCATCTCCAGGTCGAGGCACTTGTCCAGGTGCCACCAAATGTACTTGAGGATCTCCACGAAGTTGACAGGTGATTTCTGTGGCGCCGGCATACCGCGAGCGAGGGTAGAGTAGATATGGTGATGACCGCAGCCGAAGGATCTGGTGACAAGCTTGCCCGTGCAGTCGAGCACGCGGTCTCCGCGAGCCAGTTTATCTTGCGACGGTACAGCAGCCATGAAGGAGATACCTTTTTGCGGGCCTTCTTCTACGGCTATGCATGTGTTCTTCAGTTCGAGGCTTTGCCAATCAACGAACGTAGCGTTCTTGAGATACAACGTCATAACCTTGTCCTCCCCAGCCCGATCCCCTTGAGTCTACGGAGCTTGCTTCTTCCTGGACAGCGGCGCAAGCGGCAGCTCATAGCGCCGCACGCCGTCATACTGGCAGTATGCGTTGGCAATGGCAGGCGCTGTGGGAATAGTACCGATCTCACCGATGCCTTTGGCGCCGAATGGTCCAACTGGATCAAGGCATTCCACGCCGATCACTTTAAGTTCGGGCACGTCCTTGACCTTGGGTAGGCCCAATTTGGACATGCGATCCGTAGTGAGCCGACCTCCTTCGAGGGGCAACTTTTCGCTTAGTGCGTAACCCATCCCCATGACCACACCGCCCTCGATCTGGCTCTCGAACAGGGCCGGGTTGATGATCTTGCCTCCATCATGGGCAGCGTGAATTGCCTTGAGTCCGCCATCATCGTCGAGTATGGCCAGGTGGGTGGCAAACGCATAGGAGAAGTGACTGATGATTTCACCTTCCACGTCGTGGCTGGTCGTCCAGTCCACAACGTACCTGCCAAAGTACTCTTTGCCTACGAGGTCGGCGAGCGTTTTCCCCTTGAGATCGTTCGCAAGTTGCTTGGAAGCATCAATCACCGAATGGCCAAGCAATGGCGTGCCGCGGCTCGCAGTGGTCATCCCTCCCATGACCCCGGTGTCTGTGGAACACCTGATATCTACTTTTACCGATGCGTCGAGCCCGAGCACCTCGCAGAGCACCTGACGGGCCACGGTATTAACACCTTGACCCATTTCAGTCCATCCATGCTGGAGTTCGATGCGATCCGGGGCAAGCACTTTCAGACGGGTCTCACTCACCTCTTCGATACCGTTGCCGATGCCCGAGTTCTTGACGGCACAGGCAAGGCCTGCAAACTTTGCTTGACGAAAAGCATCCCGCACTGCATCCAGGCAGTCGCGCAGACCCACTCCATCACCAAGCACATGGCCTGTCGTCGTCGTCCTTCCTTTAGTCAGGGCATTGTCGTAACGGAACTGCCAGCGGTCGAACCCACCTTTGACACAGAGCTCGTCCACGAGACCTTCCATGGCGAAGGTAGCCTGGTTTACGCCAAAGCCCCGGAATGCTCCGGCGGGAGGATTGTTGGTATAGTAGGCACTGGCGACTACGTCCACGCTGGGTACATGATAGGCGCCGGCAGCATGAGTCCCGGTACGGGCGACCACCTCACCGCCCACTGACGCGTAAGCCCCACCGTCACCCGTGATCCGCGCCCAGAGTGCCGTGAGCGTGCCTTTCTCATCGCACGCCAATTTATAGTCCATCACCATTCTGTGGCGTTTGGGGTGCATGCGAATGGACTCGGCACGGTTGAGACGCACCTTGACCGGCATCTTTAGAATCGTGCTGTAAAGTGCAGCATGATGCTGAACGCTCAGGTCTTCCTTGCCGCCGAAGCCGCCGCCTGCAGAGACTTGAATCACGTTGACCTTCTCTTCCGGAAGACCAAGGATTGACGCTATCTGGTCGCGGTCTTTGAAAATGCCCTGACCTTGCGAGTAAACCGTGACTCCGTCCTTGCTGTCGGGCATTGCAATGGCAGCCTCTGTTTCCAGGAAGGCGTGCTCTACGCAAGGCGTTACGAAGGTGCCCTCCACGACGTGCGCTGACCGGGCAAAAACTTGATCTACGGGTTCGCCCCGCCGGATGACCGTCTTCTTGAGGAGGTTGCCTTTTGCGTGAATCCGTATAGGGCTCTTTGCGGCCTCGGTCACCTCTGTGACCGGTTCCAGCACTTCGTATTCCACCCTGATCGCTTCTGCCGCGCGACGGGCCAGATCCTCGCTCTTTGCTACTACCCCGACCACAACGTCGCTGATACAGCGGGTCTCTTCGCCAACAGCCACCATCATGGGCCAGTCCTTTACGAGGAGCCCCTGATGACGTTGGCCTGGAATATCCTGCGCGTCAAAGACCCTGATCACTCCGGGTATCTTCTCCGCAGCCGAAACATCGATCTTGAGAACCTTTGCCCGAGGGTGCTCGCTGAACTTCAGTACGCCGTACAACATGCCCTCGAACTTCAAGTCATTGACGTAAGGGCTTATGCCAAGGGCCTTTTCATACGCCTCATATTTGGGATAAGAATAGCCGATTCCAGTTCTCTGCTCCCAGGCGATCTCCTGGTTTTCCCGCAAAGCCTGGGCTGCCAGCAGCACAGCATCCACGATCTTCGCATACCCCGTGCACCGGCAAACATTTGCATTGAGTGCTTTGACCACATCTGCGCGGCTGGGATTGGGGTTGTTCTGGAGGAGTATCTTGGCGCGGGAGAGTATGCCGGGCGTGCAATAGCCGCACTGGACAGCGCCCTTGGCAACGAAGGCCCTGCCCAGAGTGCGGCGCACGTTCTCCGGGAAACCCTCGATGGTGATGACCTCCTTGCCTGCTACCCTCTTCATGAGAGTGGAGCAGGCCAGGGCGGGCTTGCCGTCCAGTTCTATGAGACAGGCTCCACAGGCAGCCTGTCCCGAGCAGCCGTCTTTAACCGACGTTATCCCCCTCTCTTCACGCAGGTACATCAGAAGAGAAGTCGTCTCGTCACCCGAGTATTGTGCGTTCTGACCGTTCAATAAAAAGGCAATCACGATACCCCCTTAATTCTCTGGTCTGCCCGTTTGAGCCACCGGCGCCGCATGCGCGGCTCGCGGTAAGTCTGAGGTTTGTTCAGACCACTGCGATAGCCTCGATTTCCACCAGCACGTCCTTTGGCAGTCGATCCACGGCAACACAGGAGCGAGCCGGAGGGCTATCCTTGAAATACTCGGCGTAGACTTCGTTAAACTGGGCAAAGTCATTCATGTCGTCCAGAAAGCAGGTAGTCTTGACCACGTTTCCAAGACCGGCGCCGCCGGCGATGAGCACCTGCTTAAGGTTTTCCAAAGCCTGCTTTGTCTGGGCTCGAATCCCACCTTCGACTACCTGGCCGGAGGCAGGGTCCAGAGGAATCTGACCGGACGTGGAGAGCATGTTCCCCCATTTGATTGCCTGACTGTACGGACCAATGGCAGCGGGAGCTTTATCCGAGTGTATGACTTTCTTTTCCATAGCGAACCTCTCTTACCTTACGTTCCCTGACGAACTCTGGGGATTGCCGCCTTCAGGAGCTTACCCAGATTATCCGCTGGATTTTTAACTTTGCTCAGGAAGATCATTGCCGCAATGATGTAGGGCTTGTAACTTGCTTCCCGGTACATCGGAACGCGGTACCGGTCGAAGACGCTCGCTTCCACTTCGCCTTGCGCACAACTCACACCGGTGATATCAGCGGGCAGGCAGTGCATGTAGAGAGCGCTCCGCTGGTGGGTGGAGGCCATCAACTTCTCAGTGCATTCCCACGCCTTGTGTTTTGCATTCTGGGCCAGCAGCTGCTTCTCCAGCGCCTTGATGCCTTCTGAGTCGCCCTTGCCGTAAAGGCCGGTGCGCTTCTCCATGGCCGCGAAAGGAGCCCAGCTCTTGGGATAAACGATGTCCGCTTTGTCAAAGGCTTCGGCCATCGAATCGGTCCTCAGAAAATTTCCGCCGCTTTTTGCCGCGTTGCGCTTGGCCACCTGCTCCACCTCGGGCATGACCTCATATCCCTTGGGATGAGCCAAGACTACATTCATGCCGAACCGCGTCATGAGCCCGATTATCCCCTGAGGAACGGACAGAGGCTTGCCGTAGGAGGGGCTGTAGGCCCAGGTCATGGCTATCTTCTTGCCCTTGAGTTTCTCCACGCCACCGAACGTGTTGATCAGGTGCAGCATGTCTGCCATGCTCTGGGTGGGATGGTCGATATCGCATTGCAGGTTGACCAGGGTAGGCCGCTGTTCGAGTACCCCTTCCAGGAAGCCCTGTTTTACGGCCTGGGCCACTTCCAGCATATAGGTGTGCCCCTTGCCGATGTACATATCATCGCGGATTCCGATCACGTCGGCCATGAACGAGACCATGTTGGCGGTCTCGCGCACGGTCTCGCCGTGAGCTACCTGAGACTTTCCTTCATCCAGATCCTGCACCTCCAAACCCAATAAGTTGCAGGCACTGGCAAAGCTGAAGCGGGTACGGGTAGACTGGTCCCGGAACAGAGAGATGGCCAGCCCGCTGTCGAAGAGTCGGCTGGAGATATTGTCGCGCCTGAGGCCCCGCAGGATTTCAGCTACGGTAAATGTGGCGAGAATCTCGTCCGCTGTTTTGTCCCACGTGAGGAAGAAATCATTGAGATACATATCATGGTAGTCGAGTCGTGCAAGCCGCTTGATGAGCTCAGTGATTTTTGTGGCGTCCATTGATGCGCCCTCCTTTTTAATTTCTCGCTCTATGACACGATATGCGTGCCTTTGCCGCTGACCACTGCATCTTTCAGGCGTTCCGGTGAAGTGATGATAACTTCGCGCCCTCCGCCTCTCAAGAAACGTAAAGCGGCTTCAATCTTCGGCAGCATGCTGCCCGGAGCGAAGTGGCCTTCCGCTACATACTGCTCAGCCTCTCGAACGGTCATCCTGTTGATTGCTCTCTGATTCGGCTTGCCGAAGTTGAGGGCGACCTCTTCCACCTCGGTCGATATGATTAACAGGCCCACATTCAACTGGTTAGCGAGCAGGCTCGAAGCCAGATCCTTGTCGATGACCGCATCCAGGCCTTCAAGGCCGTGCTCGGTTCTGACCACGGGAATGCCTCCACCGCCAACGGTCACAACGTGGTATCCGCTCTGGAGCAGGGTCTCGACCACGTGTTTTTCAACCACTTCCCGGGGTTCGGGCGACGGCACGACGCGGCGCCAGCCGCGCCCTGCATCCTGGACCATAGTCCATTGCGGGTTATCCTGGCGAATGGCCGCTATCTGACTGTCATCAAAGAACTCGCCCACAGGTTTGGATGGATTCCGGAAGCCCGGATCGTCTTTGTCCACGACCACCTGCGTGATCACGGTAACGCACTGTCCTTTCACTCCGCGCTCTTCCAGCTCGTTATTCAATGATTGCTGAATCTGGTAACCGATGGAACCCTGGGTATCGGCTACAACGTTAACCAGGGGGACAGGGTGGAGTCCTGTCAGGCGACGGGCAACCTCGGATCGTCGCATGATGAAACCGACCTGGGGGCCATTGCCGTGAGAAATCACCAGCTGAAAGCCGTGCTCGATCAGGTCCGCGAAGTGAAGAACCGTCTCCCGAATGGCCTGATGCTGATCTTCAACTTTCTTCAGCTCCTTACTCTTGATGAGCGAGTTGCCGCCGATCGCAACGAATATCAGCTTATCGTTTATGGCCTCCACAGTCTACCCTCCGCTTTTCTCCAGATATATGAGAGGCAACGCAGCGTAGAAGGCGGCGCAACGTACCAGGTCAGCCTTCCAGGTCCTTTCGTCCGGAGCATGGGCTTGCGATTCCTTGCCCGGGCCAAAGCCAATGCAAGGGATGCCAAACATGCCCATGATGGAGACGCCGTTGGTGGAGAAGGTCCACTTGTCGACTCTGGGTTGCTCGTTGAAGAGTGATTTGTACGTCTCCACTGCCGAGCGCGTCACCACGTGCTCTTCCGGAAGGACCCACGTCGGGAAGTAACAGTCAGTGGGATAGGCGAGGCCGGTGTAGGAAGGCCTGTCGTAGTCGTAGACTGACACTTCCGCCCTAGCCGCCTTGGCAGCAGGCAGGTCCAAGATCTGCTGTAAAGCCAGTTCGCGGTCTTCACCCACAGTCAGCCGACGGTCGATGGAGATGGTGCAGCTGTCAGCAACGGCGCAGCGTGACGGTGAGGTGAAGAAGATCTCGGAGACGGTTAAAGAGCCTTTACCCAAGAAGGGATCGGTCTGCAGGCGGCCGTGCAAAGCCTCGATCTCGCCTAGAATGCGGCCCATCTTGTAGATTGCGTTGTCGCCACGCTCGGGAGCAGATCCGTGGGCACTGAGTCCGCTCACCTTCACTTTGATTTCCATGCGGCCCCGCTGACCGCGGTAGATGCCGCCATCCGTAGGTTCCGTGGATACGACAAACTCCGGTCTCATACCCAGTTTCCTGATGATGTACTGCCAACACAAACCGTCGCAGTCTTCCTCCTGCACTGTTCCTACTACCGCGAGGCTGTAATCGCCTTCCAGCCCCATCACCTTG
>Ga0209039_10000456_pt1 | contig 39829 bp, 25 predicted proteins | sample BogFormECP12_OM1_FD_188238 | JGI IMG/M metagenome (GOLD analysis project Ga0209039, IMG submission 188238) | Bog forest soil microbial communities from Calvert Island, British Columbia, Canada - ECP12_OM1 (SPAdes) (version 2) | ecosystem: Environmental > Aquatic > Freshwater > Wetlands > Bog ...
TGTCACAAGTCAAGCACTTCTTGGTCTTCATCATTACTCCTGCGATACCTCACGGTGCGTTCAAAATGAAAGTTACCTTTTGCGTTAAGGCAGTCTACATCCCAGTGTTGGCGAAGCATTCTAAGCTTTTCTCCCAGGAAGACGGCCTGGGTTTGAGTGTCGAAAGTTCATCGTCCACTTCTTAACGAAGCAGACAGGAAATGCAATTACAGACTTGGAGGCCAGATCCCGTGCATGCGTCCTTCGAAAACCGGGAGCAATAGGCGGCCGCCTGAGCAACTGCTGAACGACTACACAAATCTCGATTCAATTACGGATTTAATTTTGGGTACCTTTTCCCTAAGTAGCTGACGCACAGCAACTTCGACGATCCTAGCTTCTTCGGTGTCAAAGCCCATCAAGAGCGACATCTGACGCGGCGGTTGTTTGGGGCTATGGTGCGGCGGATCGAAGCGCTGGCCGCTGCCGACTGGATAGGGGGGCGGCGGCTGGCTAAGCAAATAGGTCGAAAGCAGAGGGGAGACGGAGAGTTGTCCGAGAAATCGCTTCAAAATAAGGCGTTTTCTGGTTTTCCTGTGCCAGGAAGGGGCAGGGGCTGGCCCCTTCCTGGGCCCCCCAAACCGCCAAGAATAAAAAGCATAAGACAAGAAAGGGTAGAAACCGAGGGATTGGGTGTATAGTGCTGGGGCGTCTAGGATGCCAAAATGGAAATCCTGGTCTAACAGGAGAAATGAACTCATGGACGGTTCAGCATCATTGCCGACGTGGTCGGAACTTTTTGGTTCACTGGATACTAAGGAAGCAGACCCCGGGCGCTCCGTAAACTCACCAGCCGCGTACCTCGCGGACTTGCTACAGCTCCTGAAGGATCGCTTCGATCCGTCCGATTTTCGCAGCCGGCGCCCCGATATCCCAGCGCAGATCCTGCTCAACGGAGACCAGAGTAATTCGCTGGTGCGCCAGTTGGATATCGCAAACCAGGTTTTACGGGACAGAATTGCGGCGCTCGGCAAGAAGTCGGGAGATCAGGTCTTGGCCGAGGCACAGCAACCCTTTTTGCTGCCTTTTGAGTACCAGCACGAGCGCATACGACAGCTCCTCCTGCTGCTTCAGACGAGTTACCGCGATCTGCATACAGGCTTTGCGCAACAAATGGATGTCGATGTCCTTGCCCGGGAGCGACTGGGTCTTTCTCCGGCGCGTGCCGCCACGGTCGCTGGTCTCCCCGGGAACGCCGCTAACCTCGGTATTGCGTATGGTCTCGCGCAAGAGGAAGAACTGTCTACCTTGGTGGACCTCGAGAGGTTTCAGCGCGCAACCCAGCTTGACGGGCCTTCGCTGCGTCAGTTGCTTTTCTCCCAACTGAGCCAGAGCCCCAGCAAGAATGGCGGTCCCTCGGAGCGCGAAGCGGCCGGACAGCTCTTTATCAACCAGGGTCTCGGCGGCTTCGTGAAGTTGGACGCAAACGAGCAGCGGCTGATCTGGAGTGTCGAGGGCAAGGAGATCCCGGACGCTTGGTTCGACCGCGTCCATCGTCTGCTTTGTCTATCCCGCTGGACAGGCGTCGATTTGCCGTCCCTCGACTTGGTGCTGCGACAGGTCTGTTCGAACACGCTCGACCTGAACGCCCTGCGTCGCGTCGCGGTGCTTGTAGATATGCGCGATCGCACGAAAGCACCGATCGACGTGCTTTGCTCTCTTTTCGGTGAACTCGACGGTACCGCCGCCCTGGGGGCGGGTGATGACCCACAGCAGCCGGCGAGCCTCTTTGACCGTGTGTTCAACGGGGCTGCGGCCCTCCTCGCCAAGCGCTATGTACCCTCCGGCAGTGATTATCTGCCGCAAGCTTACGCGGGCTGGGGCAAGCTTACGGCGACCGGTGATGTGCTTGTTGACGTTGGCGACAACAAAGAACTGCGCGCCCGGATACAGGCCTCATTGGGTATATCGGCGGCCGATCTGGCGGCCCTGATCAAACGCTTTCGCGATCGGGCGACCAGCCGTGCCAGGGTGAGCCGCCTTGTATCCCAGGAAGTCTTCCCTGAGCTGGGCGGAGAAATAGATAGCCACAGTCTTTCGGTGTTGCACCGGGTGACCCGCTTGGCTGAGTTCGTCGATCTGCCACCGCTCGATTTGTTGCAGTTGGTCGATGTAGTGGAGAACGATCCGAACCTCAAGGTGCTTAACTGCTTCGACGTGCTATACCACGAAGACACTGCCCAGGCCGATCTTTACCAGGTGCTGGAGCAAGGGTCGGTTGACGCCCGGTCCTGGCTGATACAGAACATCAGCGCCATTGCCGCGTGGGCAGGCGCCGCCGGATTGGAGCCCGCAGATCTTCACGCAATTGTTGTCGTTCCCGCGGAGTCCACCCCGACCCAGATCTCGAGCCAGACCTCTAGCCAGACCCCGACCCAGACCTCGACCCAGACGGCCCAGTTACTCGCAACCGCACAGGCTCTCCACGATGCGTTCCTCCCCACCGCTTTGAGCGCCGACTCGCTCCAGTCCGATGCCATCAGCGAGCGCACGGCCCGGATCGCCGTGGCCACCTTTCAGCAGCCGGAGCGGCGGTTGGTGTCCACCGCCGACGCACGCCTGGCGACCTGGAACAAGCATCGGGCATGCGAGGCCGCCCACGCTGCATTAGCCGCGCTCGACGTGGTGAGCGTCGACGACATTGGGGCGCTGCAGTTGGGTGAGGATCTCGCGACATATCTGCAGTCGTTGCTCCTGCGCCGCGGAGTGCTCGATGCCAATGGCATTCTGCTCGAGGACCAACTTCCTGTTCGGGCGGAGGACCTAGTGCTTGAGCCGGAGGGCTCGGCGGAGTTCGGTCAGATTTTCGATTTTCTAAACGACTTGTACACGACGGCGCTTTCCGAATCTTCCGGAACAGGGGAGCAACAAACCGCCGGGGACGGTTCCGACGGTTCCGTCGCAGATAACACAGGCGCCAGCGATCAGCAAGCTGCACAACAAGACGCAGTCGATGGCGGAGCCAGCCAGGCCGATCCGAGCGCAGACGTAGAACTCCATCTCTACCCTTCTGACCTGCTCAAACTCGGCTTCGCGATCCCAGAGGCTGATGAATGGATTGAGCGCCTCACCTTTCTCCGGGTGCTGGATGCAACGGGCATGGTCCAGGATCCGTCGATCTTCGCCGATCCGGCCAGCCGCGACAGTGTCCAGATCAGCGTTGGCCTCAACTCCTTTTGCGGGGAGATCCACGCCTGGCTCAGCCAGCGGCGCGATCGCTGGCTCAGCGCGATACTGAAGCTTCCCGATGGCATCTGGGACGCGTTACCTTTGAGCGCTGCTGAGCGCGGAGACCTCGAACAGAACCTCATTTTCAACGATCACATCGACGCAGCGCGCCGCATTCTCGACCGGCAGGCCTTGGAGGAATTGACTCCGGATACTTTCGACCTGGGGTTGGAGTTCCACCGCCACTGTCGCTTGATCCTGAATGCCTTGCAGCAAGTCGTTTCCTCCTCTCGCGCGAATTACCTGATGGTTGGATCGGACAACCTCCGACCGCTGGCCGATAAATTTGTCGCCGCCGATATTCATAAGAGACTTTCGGCCGCTTACTTGGATGGGCAGATGCGTCTCAGCTACGAGCTTGTTGCTGAGATCGACCACGAGCAGCCGCCCTTCGATCTCGGATCGGCATACTCCACCGCGCAGGGCCAGAGCGTCTGGAACCTGCTGCAGCAGATCCACACGGAGGCCAGCAAGTTCCGGCTGACCGACGCTGCGTTGGCGTCCGTTAACATTACTGGCGAGCACGCGATCAATGTTGTCGTTTCGTTATGCGCCGATGGCTGCCTGCAGCCGGACGGTTCGCTGTCGCCGGAGCTGGCAGCGCGCTTCGCCGTGGTGAGTAGCGCACAGACCTTTGTTATCCCGCAATACGCCGATTACTCGCGGGATGTCTTTTTTCTGATCCATGACGTAGCCGTCGCTGTGCAGACGGCTGTCAAGGCGCTGACGACCTCGTTGGAAGCAGCCGCCAATGCCCAGGAAAAAGCCGTCGTAGGGGCGATCGCGTCACAAATCCAGCTAAGCCCAGAGGCAACTTCGGCTGTCCTTCGACCCCTGCTGGGAGATGAGTCGAGCGTGGCGGTCGCGATTATGGCGCCGGTGCTACGGGCGCTTGTCGAGGACGTCCTGGAAGAAGCTCCAAGCGACCGGATGTTCTGCGCCGCTATGCGTCGGACGCAGGCGTTCGCGAATTTCTCCGGTAAGCTTCGAATGAGCCCGCGCGCAATCGAGGTTGCGTTCAAGGACCAGCAGCTCGCCGACAAGTTTCCGGAAGGCATCGAGCTGCCACCGGGGGTCGACGGGATCGACGCGTTATGGGCGGGCCCGAGCGGGCAACCCTCCGGTTCTGCGACGTTTTCTACGGGAGACTTCCTAAACCTCGCATCGCTCGCCGGAAAGTTGGAGCAGCCAACTCGACCGATCGACACCTGGCTTGCCGCGCAGTTGACTCGTGCCACGACTGCGGCTCTGGCGAGTTACAGAGCGCAGGGATCAGATCCAGCGTCCCTGGAGACAGCCCTGCTACACGACATTAACCCCGTTCTTGTTGGCCCTGCCATCTATGACAGCCAGCGTTTTATTGGCGTTACCTTGCGCCCGATGGCACAGAAACGGCTTTCGCTGGGTATTCAAGCCGGCGATCTGCGAGACCTTAACCGCCTGCTGATCGAGGACGCCTACCCACTGGAATTGGCGAAGAACCAACTGTACCTGTTTCGGGGTCGGAACTACTGGACCTATGACGCGAACACCTTGGAAATCGACGAAGGCCCACTCCCGCTTACAACACTGTGCGTCGAGTTCAAGGACCTGCATGCTGTTGATGCGGTCTACACCCTGCCGACGGGCGAGCATTGGTTGCTCGCAGAAGGCAATGCGTGGTGCCGGGCAGCAGACAGCGCACGCTGGGTGAAGGACTCTGGCCAGACCGCCCGTCAATGGGGGCGTGTCCAGAGCCGTTTCGACGATCCGGCAAGCATTGACGGCGCGTTGCTCGACCGTGAAGGGCGCATACACCTGTTCTGTGGAGACCAGTATGTCCGCTACTCCAAATGGCCCCAACAACAATTTGTTGACGAGGGCTATCCGCGGCGGATCGCCACTCACTGGTCGAAGGAACTCGGCTTTGGGCCATTGCCGCCAGGTTGGGATGAAGGCATCGATGCGGCCGTGGGACGCGGTGACGAGGTGACCTGGCTGTTCAAGGACGACCAGTACATCGCATCGACTGAACCCGGGGTGGAGCGCAACATCGTTGATTTCTGGGGGCATGTGCGCAACAACCTTGGCTCGGTATCCCGGGTAGACGCAATCGTCGATCTCGAGGGCCGCTGCGGCGTGGTAGTTGGCGATCAAGTATCTGTTTTCAGCAACAGCCTCGAGAGTCAAGGCCTTACCGCAGACGAGGGTTATCCGCGCACGCTCCCCGCAGTCTTTCATGGCCTCCCTGAGCCGTTCGATCAGGGCATCGATGCGGGTTTGACGAACGAAGACGGGACGATCCACCTGTTTCGCGACCAGAAGTGCGCCAGTCGCAACAAAGACGGAAAATGGGATTCGCTTCTCACCAGTGAGCGCTGGGGGCTCGTCAGCAACACCCTCCGCGAAACCGGCCACGTCAATGCAGCGTTCGCCGGATTAGACGGCAAGATCTACCTGTTCAGCGGTGAGCAGTATGTGCGCTATAGCGGTACGGACTTGAGCCGGATCGACGAGGGCTATCCCAAGACGATTCGCGGCGATTGGGGCGGCCTCGCCGGGGTAGACACAGCGTTCGTGCTGGATGGCAAGACATACCTGTTTGGCTCCGATCACCGAACGTACGTGTGCTATTCGACCCGGGACTATACGAAGACGGACACCGGCTACCCGAAGGAAATCGACCAAAACTGGTGGAACCTACCGGTCGCGCTTCTGCAGCTTGATTTTCACCATCCCGACGCAGTCTTCATCGCCGCGGATGGTCGCATTCACCTATTCAGGGGCAATCAGACCATAAACTTCGACCATAACCACCGTTGGTGGTCGGAGCCGGTGCCAATCCAGGAGGGCTGGAAGAGTCTGCCATTTGCGTCGATTTCGGCGGCATTCACAGGCCGGGATGGGCGTGCTTACATTTTTTCCAACGAGAAGGAACCGAGTTTCGTCCGCTACACCGACCGAACTTTCCAACGAGTCGACGATCGCTTCCCCAAGTCCGTCAAAGAGAACCTGGGAAAATTGGTAAACAACATCGAACGTAGCGGACGGGTTGATGCCGCCGTGTCGATCATGTCAACGGTGAGCGAGACGGATGCAGGCGGAAAGGTCTCCGAAAAGAAAATCCGCTACCGGTACCTGTTCTCTGGCGACCAGTTCTATCGTTATTCCACTGACGCGCAGCGGTTCGTCGATGAGGGGTATCCGTTACGCATCCAGAATAACTTGCGCCGTGAGCCTCATTTCGCGCACCTGGATGCGCCAGCCGAGCGGGGCATTGACGGAGTGTGGGCCGACACGGGCAATGTGTTCGTGTTCATCTCCGACCAGATGTATGTGGCCTCGTCCGACCACTTTCGTAAGTTGGACGGACTCGGCATCGACGAGCCACGAGCCGCCGATGTGGAGGAAGGGCGCCTCACGGTATTCGGCAAAGACGGTTGGCGACACATTCTCCCACCTGAGGCGCGCACCCAAGGCGAGCGAGCTCCCGATTATGTGCGGCTGCTCCCTGAACCAGCCCAGGCGGTCGTGCCGCGGGTCCTTCGCATGGTTCCTCCGCAGTTTCAAGGGAAGCTGTCGGCTATCCTGCGCGGCCTCGACAATAACGTGTACCTGTTTAGCGAAACCCAGTGCTACGACCACTCGCTCCAACGCAAATACCCCACCGGCGCTGCCTGGGGGCATGTGCAAAATCACATCGCGGAGGACGAGCGCGTCGACTGTGCGCTGATGGGTCGCGACGGCAAACTCTACCTGTTTCGGGGCGACCAGTTCGTCAGCTATACGCCGACAAAGGAAGCGCCTGCGATGCTGCCCGATTTGGCAGACACGATTCCCTCGCCGATAGCTGACCACTGGGGCGGCCTGAGCAACGTTCGCTACGCCTTTGTGCAAAAGGGCGTGACGTATTTGCTGGAGGTTCCAGCCGAGGACGGCTCTTTCCGCTATGTCCGTTACTTCGGGACGGACTACACCCGGCCCAATGAGCCAGTCCCCCTGTACGGCGACTTCTCATTTTGGGAGGTGCCAGATAATTACGTGAGTCGCGGGTTTGATCGTGTCGATGCGGTGTTGTCCGAAGGAGACGACCTGATTCTGATCCGGGATGCCGAGTTTATCCATTACGACGCTGCCGCGGACACTTGGTCCATTCGCCGGCCACTGTCGTTGCGTTGGCCCGGCCTCTCGCGCCATTACCCCGACTTTGAAACCATTCGCGCAGTTGTTCGTGGTCCGGACAACAAGACGTACTTCTTCGCCGATGGAACCTGGCTGTTCCATGATGGCAACCAGCCGTCACCGCTCGCCGCGATTTCCTCGCGCTGGGCGCTGCTGTCCAATCGCATTACTCAATCGAATCGAGTGGACGCCACGCTTGTCTATGGCGACCAGACATTCCTGTTTTCGGGCGATGCATACGTCCGCTACACGGGCAGCGAGTATCAGTACGTCGACGCGGGCTACCCACGCCGCATCGCCGGATTCCTGAGGCGCGAGGCGCCATTCCAGCAACTTCCCGATGACATCGAGACCGCGTTCGAGAGCCTGAAGCCCGAAGACATGTGGGTCGCTGCGGCGTTCTCCACAGGCGGCGTTGTCGTGGTGACAGTGGCGGGCCGAAGCTACGCTCTTTCTGCGCATCTGAGTCGCAGCTATCCGCTTCAACAAGTCGCTCGTGTTCGCAACGAGCTGGTGAGACGAGCGCGCGTGGACGCAGCCTTTGCGCGGGAAAAGGATGGGGCGCTATTTCTGCTGAGCGGCGATCAGTACGTGCGCTACAGCCAGCCGGAGTTGAATGAGGTCGACGACGGATACCCGCGGTCCATCGCTGAGAGCTTGCTTGCTGAGCTCGGGCCGGCCGACGAACAACGGCTGGCGGCTGGCGCGGATCATGCCGTGCCGGAGCCAGCACAGCAACGACAGGCTAAATCCATTCTCCCACTCGCGTTCCAAGAGAACCTGGATGCCGCAATTTACGACAGGACCGGTGCGCTCGTCCTCTTCAAGGGGAAGCAATTCGTGCGGAGCGAGCCCGATGCAGCGGCCGGCGAGTTGGCACCCAAGCCCATTAAGGAGACATGGGGTCGCGTGGGTAATCCCTTTCTCGTCCCTCAATCCGGTCCGCCACCCCGCATCGATGCCGCCTTCGTTGCGCCCGATCATTCGCTCTATGTCTTCAAGGGCGACCAATATTTGCGCTACACCGATCCGACCGCTGCGTTCGTCGATGAAGGCTACCCGCGGGCCATTCGCGATGAATGGGGCGATCTTCCTGGCGAATTCAAGGGTGCCGTGGACGGGGCCTTCGTTTTTGACGGCCGCACTTATCTGTGCCACGACAAAAGCTACGTGCGCTACGGCGATCCCAGCTACAGTCGCATGGACCCCACGTATCCGCAGCTGTTCACGAACCGCTGGCGGGCGGCGAACGATTTCTCATTGGGTGACTTGCGAAGCATTCAACGTTACGTGGCGCTGGACCAAAGCCACCCGTCGGATAATGGCTCGCTGACCGACTTCTTGCTGGCCAGCCCGCGCGACAACGTCGATCCGTACGCCTTGCTGGCGACCCTCTTCGATTGGCAAGTGGGGGATGTGCAGTGGCTCAAACGGCACGACGCCTTCCTGGATCGCCCCAAGCGCGATGTGGAGAGCGAGGTCAACTTCGATATCGCGCAAGTGCTCCGCATATACAGCACATTGGAACTGGCGCGCCGCATGGGTTCGCATCCGCAGGAGCTCTATGACCAGGTCTGGACGCCGCTTTATGCGAAACACAGCGACCCAACGCCCGCAGCGGACACCCTGGAACGGTTACTAGGTACCCTCTATCCGGGAGATGACTGGAAGCGCATCCAGCGCCAGCTCGGCGATGCGCTGAGCCGCATGCTGCGCGACGCACAGGTGGGATGGCTGCTGGCGCACAGCCCCGAGCTCCCAGACGCACGCAGCCTGAGCGATCTGTTGCTGACCGACGTGGAGGTCGACGCCAGCCTTGACACGAGCCGGATCGTTGAGGCGACCGCGGCGGTCCAGCTCTACTTCTACCGCTACCTCATGAACCTGGAGCCTGCCCTGGCCAAGGGCGACGATGCGACGCGACGCTCCGAATTTAGGCAGCAGTGGCGCTGGCTGCAGAACTACCGGGTTTGGGAGGCCAACCGAAAGGTCTTCCTCTACCCCGAGTCCTACATTCGGCCCGAACTGCGAACCGCGCGAACGGCAGCGTTTGATTCCCTGCAGCAAAACCTGCAACAAGGCGAGATCACCAATGACTCAGTGACCCTGGCCTACAAGAAATACCTCGATGAATACACCGAGGTATCGCGGCTCATCATTGCCGGGGGCTATTTGCAGGCCGACCCGCAAAACGCCGAAGGCACCGAGCTGACCCTGTTCGGCGCGACGCGCACGGATCCTCGGCGCTACTACTATCGTACGGCGAGCTTCCCGAACGCCGGCGGTTCCAGTGCCGCGGTCTGGCGGGCGTGGCAGGCTCTGGGCATCCAGATAAACTCCGATCGCGTGTATCCGGTGCGTGCCTTTGGCCGGACCTTCGTCTTCTGGGCCGAGGTGGAGCAGATCAAGCCTGACGATCAGACGTCGACCACTTTGCATTCAACAACGACAGATAACGTCCAGACGGTGACCGGAACACCACAGGTCGAGTACCGCGCCAAGATCATGTACTCTTTTTGCGACCTGAGCAACCAGTGGACCTTGCCTCAGACGCTCGCCGTCGGCCCCACCGAGAGCGTACCGATCAAGGCTACCCATTTACGGGTGAGCAGCGACGGAGAGCAGTCAATCGTTGTCGACTTCTACTCTGACGTGGATTTCCGCGGACTTTCGCTGCCGAAAAAATCGGCTTCGGCAAGCGAGGCCGCGCAAGCTATGGTTACTCTGACCCGGCAGATCGTCGAGCTGCTTATGGGTCTCCCCTGGAGGATCCGCGGCAAATCGCTCTCGGCAGATCTCACCGTTTCAGATGTCCCGGCGGCTCCCGTCGTGGACCTTCGCAGTGAGATGCTGAATGGTCTCTTCGATTCCAGCGAAATCGGGACGCAGCTGGATCTCGACAACGTGATTACGATCGACTCGGCGTCCCGGGAGAACACGGCGCCCTGGTATAGCTTCGACATGAAGGGCGGCAGCTTTCTGGCTCGACCCGTCGAGACGAGGAAGAACAACGATGCGGATGTAACCCTCGTTCAACTCGCACAGAACCCAGAGATGCCCAAATGGGACCACGTGGACGCATGCCTCGACGGTTCCGATGGAAAGCAGTATCTGTTCAATAACCAGAATCTGGTCTATAGCGTCCTCGGCGATCCAACGGAGCATCGCATCGATCCTCGTTGGGGTCTTCGCAAAACCAAAGTCTACGCAGAGGGCCAGGTCGATGCCGCGTGGCAGCGGGATGGTGTGCTTTTCCTCTCCCGCCTCGACACGTATCTGAAGTACTCGAAAGGGCTTGATTGGGCGGATGATGATGGAGATCGGGGCAGCCCGGCCCAGCGCGAGGAAGATGGGGTGCCCAAGTGGCCTTCTATCGACGCCGCGTTCACCGACAAATCGAAAACGACGTGGTTTTTCCAAGGGCCGAGATTTGTCAGCGTTGATGCCGCGAAAAAATTCGGCCCAGAAGCGCTGATCAAGGAGCACTGGGGGCACGAGCGCAACGAGTTCGCGGCGCCCGCGGGAGGTGGCCCTGTGGTTGTCGCCGCATTTAACCGCGACGGTCGTAGCTACCTGATTGGCCCGAATTACTACACCTGGTACACCAACTCGGACGTTACGTATTGCGTGACACCCAAGAAGCAGTCGCTGCGCAACGTTCTCACGGAGCTCAAGTGCAGCAACGTCGCCGATGTCGATGCGAGTGCCACCATTACAGGAGCGATGGATGGCGGTACTGAACTACTCTTCAAGGTCCGGAGCAACGCAGGAGACGACGTCTACAGCTTCGCCGACAACAAAGTCACCTTAACGAAGCGCACTACCAAAGCTGGTCCTTGGCAGGATGTTGCAGCCTTCATGTATGCCAACAAGAGGTTTGCCTTTACCCCGACCAAGACTGGGCTCGCGGTGACGGTTTCGGGTAGCGATGAGCAGCATGCCTACTCGCAAGACATTCGGGCGGCACTGCTGGCCGGCGACGGAAACCTTTACCTATTCTCGAAGGACAGCTATGTGCAGGTCGCGTCCAGCGACGTCAGCGTTGCTGGTATTGGCAGAGCGATCGATCAGTGGCGCTCGAAGCCCATCGCCGAAAGCTGGGGAGAGGCAAGCAACGTATTCACGCAGGGCGGTGTGGTCAGCGCGGCGCTCGTTCATGGTGAATACACTTTCCTCGTCAGCGGTGATTCGTATGTGCGATATTCAGGCACCGACTACTCATTTGTTGACGAAGACTATCCCAAACCGCTCGCCGGCAATTCCGACGGCCTTCCCCAGGTCCCCTTTAGGGCCGGGGTGGAGTACCCCGATGGCCGGATGTGCTACTTCGAGGGAACCGATTACGTCTTCAGCAACGATCTTTCGAAAAAGACCCCTAACAAGAGCCAGTGGGGCCGAATTCGCAGCAATATCCTGGTCCGTGGCGTTGACACGGCGTACCGGGTTGACAAGAAACATTACCTGTTCAGTGGCGACGAGATTGCCTGCTACACCGCGGGCAGCGACGGGAAAATACCGGAGTATATGGACAGCGTGCCGGTTCCCCAGCCGGTCCGCGCCGAGCTAGGTTCTTTTGGCGTGGTGCGCGCGGCATTCTCCTACAAGGATGCCAATGGTAACGGATTCCTCTACCTCGTGGGCCGCGATAGCTTCGTTTGTTGCACCGTCGACCAGCCAGAGCAACTCCTGCCGGAGTATCCCCGCAGCGGGCGCGCCGATGCGCTGATCGCTGACTTGCGCCGGCGGTTCCATCCGTCAACGGACGGTGCAGAGAGCATGGCCGCGGGTTTCGAGGTGTACGCGATCAGCTTGCAAGGCTCGATGCTGCTGCTGGACACGGGCGACGACGCCCCTGGCCAGCGGATTCTCCGCCTTGACCTGTCCAATGGACGGCTGTCGCGCGACTTGCAACCTCCTCAGATGGATTGGGCGGCGTTGCGCCGGAATCTGACTACCTATGTCGACGTGGACAAGGTGCGATACATTTTCCGCGCCAACCAAGTGATGACAACCGATACGAGCGGTCCCGCTCCCTCGGACAGCACTCCCTGGGATGCGAAGAAGGCGAGACCGATTACAGCCGTATGGGGAGGCAGGCCGTTTGACGCGGCAATCCCGATGAAGGACCAGCTGGTTCTCTTCGTGGGCGATAGTTACTGCAACCTGGCCCAGGCAGCGGCGACGGACAATTCCGACGTCATGGTAGGACACCTTCGGAACGCCCTCGCAGCTCGCAAGCCGATCCGCGGGAGCCTTACCAATCTTCCGGCGGAGTTGATGGACGGATTCGATGCGGCCCTGGCGGTTAACGACAGCCTGTATCTCTTCAAAGGTAGCCATTACGCGAAGTTGAGTGGCGATGCCAAGCCGCAACCCGTCGCTTCCATTAAATACGAGCTTGTGCGACTCACCACGTCCACAGCCGCGCGGCTCAACCGCGAACTGTTCACCGGCGGCGTACCCGGACTGTTGAGCCTTCGGACCCAGGAGGTGGGCGAGACGCCGGGCTTCTCGGTCTCGACCTCCACTCCAACGATCATCCACGTGAACCCGGACCGGGTCAATGCGGATACCCTTCCGATTGCCGATCACCTTGATTTCGGCAGCGCCAATGGAGTGTACCTCTGGGAGATCTTCTTTCACGCCCCAGCCCTGATCGCCGACATGCTCAGCACCGCACAAAAATTCGAGCAAGCCAAGACATGGTACGAGTACATCTTTGATCCGACTGAGCCGGCGGAGGCCTGGAAGTTCCTGCCGTTCGTTACCGAGGACGTCGAGCGAATTGTCCTGGAAATCGGGTACCGGCTGGATCGACTCGAATTGCCAGAGAAAGACCAACTACGCGTTGAACTGGCGCCTTACACCCAAGCGCTCCTCGACATGGACGCAGCCTTTCAGGGAGAGCGCAGCCTCAGCAAGGATGAGATAAACCTGTTGGGACTAACGGGGAAACAGATAGAGAAGTGGCAGCTATCGGAGTCCGGCGTCACTCTCGATGCAGAAGAGAAAGAACTGCTGGATCCTGCTCTTCTGGACAAGCGCAATCTTAGCCGGGCTCAGAAGGAAGTGCTTAAACGGCTACAGGACGAGATACCGAAACAACTGCGGTGGCAGGCGGGCGTGAAGCTAGACGATCTCGAGAAAGCCCAGAGTGACAAACTGAAGATCGGACTGTGTGAGGAAATCCGCGAGCTTTTCCGCCTGATCGGGGAATTGAAAGAGACCTGGGAGGTGATACAAACCTCGATCCCGCAGACCGAAACCTACCTCGACGATCCATTCGACCCCCACGCCATTGCGGCGCTGCGGCCGATTGCCTATCGCAAGGCAATCGTGATGGGTTACCTCGACAACCTGTTGCGTTGGGGCGACATGCTCTTCACCGAGTATATCCGCGAGAGCATCAACCAGGCGCGCATGCTCTACGTGGAGGCGTGGGATGTGTTGGGGTGGCGTCCGGAAAGCCTGGGGAGGCGGATCCTCCCCGCAGACTCTGCCTATGACGGTCTGGCCGAGGCTGGCGACGGCCCATACGATATGCTGCTGCGGCTCCACAACACTCGGACGGCATATCTAACTTTGGCCGCTTCCCTGAAGCAGACGCCCAACGGGACTCAGGCGCCGCCTTACTTCTTCATCCCGACCAACGACGATCTCGACCAGTACTGGACCCGTGTGGCCGACCGGCTCTACAAGATCCGTAACGGCCTCAACATCCTCGGCGTGAAGGAGCCGCTCCCGCTCTTTGCGCCGCCCATCAACCCAATGGATCTGGTGCGCGCGGTAGCAGGCAACGGCCTTGCTGGCCTGGCCGACGGCGCGGCTGGGCTGGACGTACCGCACTACCGCTTCACCTTCCTCATGGCCAAAGCTAAGGAGCTGGCGCAGACGGTAGCGCAGCTCGGTTCAGAGCTGCTCGCCGCGCTGGAGAAGCGTGACGCCGAGGCGCTAAGCCAACTGCAGATGACGCAAGAGGGCGTCATCCTCACTCTCACGCGGGAGATGCAGAAATCGCAGCTCGAAGAGGCGAAGACCAATCTGCAGTCTCTCCAGAAAGCCAAGGAGAATGCGCAGAAGCGACAGCAGGTTTATTCGGGCTGGGTGAATGGGGACTACCTGCCGACGGAAATTGGCCAGATTGCCCTGCTCAGCGTCGCTGTGTATATGAACATTGCTTCGGCATTGGCCAATACGTTCGGAGTGCCGCTATCGCTCCTTCCCGCGGTAACTGTCGGTCTTTTCAGCTTTGGCGAGACGGAAGAGGAATTCGAAAAGCCCGTTCAGTCTCTGGCGATGGCGTTCCAGACGATGGCGGGCGCGGTGTCGGGCCTCGGCGAGATCCTCGGCATCACGGCCCAGCATCAGCGTTCGATGGCGGACTGGACGCTCCAGCGCGATCTCGCAGCCATCGACATGGACCAAATCGACGCGCAAATCGCGGGCGCCAACTGGCAAATCCAGTCGGCACAACAGCAAATCGCGATGACCGAAAAGCAGATCGAACAGAACAAGGCCGTGAGTGACTTCTATCGCAGCAAGTTCACCAACCAGGAACTCTACACCTGGATGATCTGCCGTCTCTCCGACCTTCACTATCAGACCTATCAGCTTACGCTGGACATGGCGCGCGCGGCCGAACGCTCCTTCCAGTTCGAGCGCGGTAAGAATGGGGCGCAGAGCTTTATCCAGGCACAGGCGTGGGACAGCCAGCGCAAAGGGCTGCTCTCGGGCTACACACTGGGACTGGCGCTCCAGCGCATGGAGGCGGCTTTCATTGCTACCGACGCGCGGCGCTTCGAAATCACCAAGAGCATCTCGCTGCTGCAACTCGATCCCATGGCCTTCCTCAAGCTGAGAGCCGAGGGCGCGTGCGAGTTCGATCTAGGTGAAGCGCTCTTTGATTACGATTTCCCCGGCCACTATTGCCGGCAGGTCAAAACCATCGCGGTGGATCTGGCGATCGGCGATGGAATTTTCGTGAATGCCACGCTCACACAACTCACCAACCGCATCATCATGGAACCTGATGCCAAGGCGGTGAGTTTCCTGCTTGTACCCAAAGAAACGCCGCCGCAAAGCATTCGCACCAACTGGAAGGCACAACAGCAGATCGCTCTTTCGACCCATACTCAATACGAGACCAACAGCGGCGTATTCGAGCTGAACTTTGACGGTGACCGCTATTTGCCTTTCGAGGGTACCGGTGCAGTGTCGCGCTGGCGGCTGGAGCTTGGGGGCCCTCCCGGATCGTACGATCTGGGAAAACTAACGGATGTGACCATCACCCTCAAGTACACCGCGCTGCAGGGCGGCGACGCCTTCGCCGCCAGCGTGCGCGGGCTGCTCAAACCCACCGACGTTCTGCGTGCGTTTAACCTCAGCGTGGATTTTGCCGACCTCTGGACGGCTTTCCTCCAAGGCGACTCCGACACGCTGCAACTGCCGCTAACCCAGGCGCTCTTCCCCAACATGGTCAGCGGCGCCATCCGCGCCATCTTTACGCGCTACCAGTACGATCCTCAGGGCACTGGTGGTGCTTCGTTGCTCATCGACATGGGGCAGCAGGTGCCCTTACCGGATGGTAAGACGGTCGATACCAGCGGACTCATGGTCCGTGCCGCCGGCACCGCGCTCAATCTGAAGGTAAAGGGCGACAAGTCCGGTCTAAAGAATGCCTACCTCGTCATGGGATACAAGGGAGGGGTGCGATGAAGATGCAGCCAGGCCATCAACATTCGTACCCAGAGGGTATTTGATGTGGCAAAGCCAAAGCCGAAGAAGCTACGTAAACCTACAACCAGCGCGTTAGCCGAAGAATCGGCGACGCATCATTCGTCTGCACAAGGTCAGAGCCTGGAGAAGAGGGAGCAGTTGCAGACGTCCGCTGAGAGATTTTCTGTCCAGGAGTCTGTCAACAAAGAAGCCATCGCCCCCAGCAAGCCCATAACGAAGTTGGCGAAAGAGCCAGCCATCGTCGAGCTTGAGCCAATAGCGAAGAGCGTGGAAAAGCAGCAACCGGAGGTTGCGGGCCCAATAGCACCTGTGGCCCATCAGCCAGTGGTCCAGCAGCCAGTGGCCCCAACCAGGCCGGCCCAACTTCAGCAGGCAATCGAAAAGAAGCTGATGACTTTCGACCAGTTGGCCCAGGAGATTGGCCACCAACCGCATCAGGACTGGACTTTCAAGAATCCAATTTCTGGTGAAACAGTCACAGTGCGACAGAGGTCAACAGCCTACAAGGAGGTTGAGACCAAGCTAACAACGTTGCTGGCCACGATCGACAACACCGGCAAAACCGGACTCAGCGCTTTCGCTGCTAACAGGCCCGCGACCGAGAAGCTGCTCAACGACCAACTCGACGAGCTAAGCCAAGCGGCCAACGCGTATCGCGCCGCTCAAGCGAAGAGCACTACGAAAACCACCGCCATCGACAACATGCTCAAGAGCATCGGCGACTACAAGGCAATGCTCAAGGATGGTGTCGACGCGGTTCTTGCGGATCCGTCTTTCGACAGGGTAAAAGACCATATCAATCTGGAGCAGGCGCTTAACGCGAAGAAATCCGGCATCAACTTCGCCGACTGCAAGTTCGACCAGTACAATGACAAGAAGGCCGCCGGCGCGGACGATAAGTTCGGCTCCGGCGTGGCCAACTCCGTCGCCAAGATCGAGTATAAGAGCGGTGAGTCGCTCGTTTTCAAAAAGGAGAAGACGTCCGAGACCTTCTTCGAAATACTGCCGATCGCGCGCGATGTCGGTATCGACCACAACGCGCCGCACTATGGCAACCGCAATATCGCCTCGAGTGCGGTCGCCGATCTGCTCGGGTCATCGGTGATGCCGAAAGTGTCCTACGGCCTGCATAAGAACCCCACCAGTGGCGAGCACGAAGTTGGACTGCTAATGACCCTCGCCCCAGGGGTTACTCCGCTTAAGACCAACGACCAGGGAGTCAAGGTACGGCGCGAACTCTGGAAGCCGGATGCGCCCCCCTCGGCCGTGGCCCAGGCGAAACTGCAGGAACAACTAGCGGAGCTCGACTGGTGCGACGTAATTACCGGCCAGCAAGATCGCCACGGGTCGAACTACATGATCAGTATCAAGGGTGATAACGTCGTTGTCACCGGCATCGATAACGATGTCTGCTTCGGCGCCCTTCAGGGTAACGCCAGCGCGAGCAAGATGGACTACTTCGCCCGCACTACGCCACCCGGCCTGCCGCCGCTAATCCCAAAGAAGATCTACGACAATCTCGTGGCTGCGGACTTCGACCGTGATTTGATGCCAAAACTGACCAGTCTGCTGACCCCGGCGGAGGTCGACGCCGCTCGGTCGCGCTTCAATCAGGTCAGGGCGCATGCCCAGGCACTGAATCCGCACTTTGTTGTGGCCGATTACCAGACTTGGCGCTCGCCAGGGCCGGCCGGTGTGTCATCCAAGCAATATCTGAAGCAAGCCGGCAATGGAGTTAATGCCACGTCAAGTGGTGGCTTGTTTGGGCGTGATTTTGCGGCCATGTTTGAGAAGGCAAACATTCTATGAGCACCACGAACACGAACTTGCAGGGCAACAACAGCGAATACACGGGCCGCGAAGTGCTCCAGGACGCGTTTGATACCTACCGCGCCTTCGGTCTGCGCGTTCCGCCGGTGCCAAAGGACCTGGTCGCCTCGATGAGCAAGGTATCACCGGGCTACTACGCTAACCGCGCCGTAGATTTGACCGATGTCATGGCGTTTATGAGCGCGGCACAGGCACCGACTACCGCGCCGCTGGTGGCATTCGGTCACATTGGCCACGGTACCTCCTGCTGGTGGTTCTGCTACCAACTGATCACCCCATCGCTGGCCTTGTTCATGCGTCTGCCTTATGGCGGCGTCGGTAGCAGCGATAAAACGGCGGTCGGTATCGTCAATGACTCTCTATTGCGCGCCGAGGAACTCGTTGTCGCCGCGGATAACGCAGTGTTGGCCGGCGCACGATGCATCGTCGTGCTCGACGCGGTTGAGGATAGCTTCTTCCAGATCGGGTCAAGCTCAGTGCCAACACCCAGCGAAGCGCCAATCGCCGACGCCTTGGCGGCGCTGGCAAAGCAGCGAAGGACCGGAGGTAAGACGTGACCATCACCCTTAAGTACACGGCGCTCCAGGGCGGCAACGCCTTTACCGCTAACCTCGGCGGCTGCGCAAACCCCTCCGTTCCGCCGGCACCGCTCAGTCTGAAGCTGAAGGACGACAAATCGGCCCAAGGGAATGCTTACCTGATCGTGGAATATAAGGGAGGTCTGCAATGAGTCAAGGCCATATACCGCGCCCGGGTGGGGTCAAGGAGACCCCCAAAATTCTGGTACCGCGCAAGTCTGCCGAGGGGGAGAAGGCGCCTTCGGAGACCTCTCAGTCCTCTGCGGCAGATCGTGGACAGGTAGCGCACCACCAGAGCAGGCTAGAAGAAATCTTGGGAGGAGAGCTACCGAGGCCTACGGAGCTACCGCGGCTGCCAGATCGACCGCCAAAACTTCAGATTCAGAAATCAAAGGCCGCAGTCAAAGAGGAGCAGCAAGAGCAACCGTTGGGTGGGAAGCAGAAACTGGATAAACGAACTGCCTCAGGCAGCGGCAAGGCAGCGATGACATCCGCTACACGAAACCTCGTATCCCCACGGGCAGAGGCGAAGTCTCTGCAACTTAGAAAGCAGAAAGGGAGGGGTCTACAGATGGACCCGCAGACCATCTCTGCCGTACAGGCGAGAGTCGGTCTCGACCTCACGTTACTGAGCAAGGAAAAGATGAATTTCGCGAAGATTTTAAAACCAGCCCCGGATAGGATTACTTGCCTGGTCAAGGTTGGTATTAAGACTTACGTAGTCAAGGCAGGACTTGGAAATTCGGACATGGAAGACAACGTCATAGATACCGGTCTGCTGTATCGGTTAGAGATACGCGGCGTTCGCGCTCCGATTGCGAGTCAGTTGACGGATGGCTTTCGCGCCGCTCTGGCAAGGCAACTCAATGATGCGAATACCCCTGAGGGCAATCAATTATTGCAGTTCCTGAACGAGAAAGGCACCCTTAATTGGAATAAGCCTGCGGTGAATCAGTGGCTGAGGGAAAAACTTGATCCGAATAAGAACGGGGACAAGCCGTTGCTGGAGGTCCTCAACGGGCAAGGATCTCCGGATAGTCCTGTGTTCAAGAATTGGTTGGCCGACCAGCAACTGGACCTTGAGCCGACAGATCCTCTGTTGAGCGGACATGCTCAGATTTCCACCCAGGCGCAGGGGGTCACGGTGGAATCCATTTTAGCCTCGGGCGACGACGCGGGGATGCGCGATTTATTGCAAACTGTGCAGGGCAAGGCTGCCGAGCAGGCCGTGCAGGACCTAACGGACAAGTTGAGAGATGCACTGGCGGCTAAGGGTATTGAGGGCAACAGGGCACGGGATTTCGTTCCGGGATTAAGGGATCCAGCCACTCGCTCGGTCGCGATCCAGCAACTGAAAGATGTTCTGAACAACCCCAACAACGTAAGAACCTTGTCGTTGGTCGAGGCACTGAGCAAGGATGGCGACGCCGCGATCCAAAACATCACTTCGGGCCTGGAGCAACGCGCTATTGCACAACAACAGCTGGTAAGTACTGTGAAATCCGAAGAAGGCGCTTATGCTCTCGGTGGCCTTGCTACCGTGGACCTTCTGTGCGGGATGAACGACCGTATTTTGGGTAAATGGAATGCCACCAATTTCATGTTCGACCCGGTGACGAGAAACTTGTGGTGCGTTGACAATGCAAAGGATAGCCAAAATCTCGGATTGTCCTCGTCTATCAATGACGTGAAGTGGAGAAATGAGTTTTTCGATAAACAAATGCTAGGGGACGACCCAGACCTGGGAAAGAGCATCGACGAACAGATACACTTCGCCCTCTACGACCGCCATTCTGATAGTCCAACGGAATTCCTGACCAGCGCCCCGTTGCAAAGCGCTGCAGAAAGAAATACGACGGCCGCGGGAGTCAAAAATGCAGTGGTCGAGACCGTAAAGAAGATGCAGGGCCTGTTGGATCACCCAGAAACCCAATTGGCACCCGAAGTGCACCAGAGGCTACAGAGTAGACTGAACGTGGTGAAGGCGCGCATGCAGTTTACCGATCTGCTCAAGTTCACCCCCGATTTCAATCAAGTGCCGGCCGCGACAGACGCTGGAAATCTCGAGAAAGTCAGCAGGAAGCTGACTCGTAAGGTTGTTGTCCCAGTCACTAGCATCTTCAAAGACGAAGCCGAGAAATTTGACGCTTCCATAAGACAAGCTGTCGTGGACCGGGCGGAAACAATCAAAGAGGACATAAGGACCCACAACTATACGTCCAACGAACTGCTGGGCAAAGAAGGCGAGCTTACACAACTTAACAGCAAGCTTACTGTTGATGGTGGAGAGACGGATAGACGGATCGACAAAGCATTGTTTGTAGCGAAGTTTAAGCGTTTGTTGATCGATCTGGATGATAAGGCAAAGGGTTTGACGGCGCTTTCTGCAAGCCCGGAGAAAGCGTGGGGCAACGTATCCCCCGAAGCCATACAGGACATTCGCAACGGTGCTAAACCTTGGCTCGACACGCTCGTGGAGCTCGGAGATAAGCAGGGGGTGCTGCAGCTAAATGCCGCTCTGGACTTGTTGGCTAAGAAAGCGGTGGACCTTAACCAAGTCTAAAGGAGGGCGTAACGGAATCCAGAGGAAAGAAGGGCTGATGGGCAGCGGCCATCCTTGTCCGCCCCGCGCGTTGCGCCAGACTATCCTTGGCAACATTAGCGCGAGCCCGAGCAGCCGCCCTGCTCTCCGCCGCCATGCTGAAGCGGGCGGCTGCGGGAGATAAAGCGCAGCGTTTTTCTTGTATGAGCATTGCAACCAGAGGCGGCTGGTCAAGATGATCCCGGACCGGCTTGCGCCGTTCGTGCCACTCAGCACGCCGCGCTTGGACCTCGTCGCCCTGGCTCTCGCACATGCGCCGGCGGTGTTCGCCTACGCCAGCGACCCGGAAATCAGCCGCCTGGTCGACTGGCCACGCCATGAGAGTCTTGAGGACTCGCGGCGTTTTGTAGCGCGGTCCATGGTCGGCTATGTGCAGGGTGGCCATTACGAATGGGGACTGATGCGGCGCGCCGATCATGCATTTCTCGGCACCTGTGGCTTTGGTGAGATCGATGTTGCGCACGGCATCGCTGACATCGGCTACGTGCTTGCGAAGCCGTACTGGGGACAGGGCTACGCAACCGAAGCGGTCGCTGCGGTACTGCAGTTTGGCTTTATCCACCTGAGCCTGCGCCGGATCGAGGCGAACGCATTGCCCGAGAACGTTGCCTCATTGCGCGTCATGGCCAAGCTGGGAATGCGATACCGCGAAACGCGACCTGTAAGCCAGGGCCCGGGCATATCGCGAGCAATGTGTGTCTGGCAGATCGAGCGTGAGCGGTGGGATCTGATCGGCCGGATCCGGACCGCCGAAAATTATCGAGTTTTAACACTGTTGAGGCACGGAAAATGTCGCAGAGCCAATAGTCGCAACGCCAGCTCGTCCTGAGTGAGGATAGTTGGATGAAAAGCGCCAGACGCCTGTGAGGGTGCCGGAGCGAGAGAATCGATCTTTGCTGACATGACGAAGTCGTTCCGGTGGAGACTTCGGATCTTGTGCGTCCAGAGAGTCACTGTCACTCGATCCCATTCGGTGAGGATCGCAGGATGATGGCCTTCAGCCTCGGCGAGCGCACCAACGCGGTTCGTAAAGGATAGGGCTTCGACAAAGTTGCCTAAGCGAAAAACGCGCTCCAACCGCTGTATAGCTTCACGCTCCACCAGCGTCCAGTCCGGAACTTGACGCTTCAAGTCCTGAATCTCCGCCTCAGTTACCTGCGGGGAATCGCGGCGGCAGGCGGTGCACTTTTCGTTCGCGAGTATGCTCACTGATGCTCTCCTCACAGATCCCAAACAAGAATACTTCAACATGAAGATAGGGTCATGCAGCGGCGAGTTGCCGCCGGAGTTGGCGCAGGGTCATCCAAACGTCTGCTTCGATGAGGTCGAACCACATAGGAGTGAACCCATTGATTCGGAGACATCGTCCCGGGCATGTATTCCCCGTGGAACGCAAGGTTCTCGCAAACGAAGACTCTCAGGCCGACGGTGCATGAAAGCATGAAACCCTAACGCCAGAATCCCAACTCGGACACTCGCATCCGTTTTCCACAGCCCCAATTTTCGTGAATTGAAATTAGGACAGTACCGTTTTCTGCGGATGTAAGGAGGGACACAGCAAGATTGTGTAAAATGGGCGGTCTCTACGCGCAGGGGGATAATACCCATGCAGGAGACGGTGACAACGAAAGATTGCATCGAGGCCGCTAATCCCTCTCTGGCTAGAAGGACGCGGTTTCACCTTTTAGAGCAAAGAGGGATCGGGCGGAAATACGGTTTCACGGTCGATTCGCTCTGCGGTAATCCGCTCTGCATCCGTGACGAGCACGTCATTTACCGTCCATGGAAAGCATTCACCAAACCTACCAAGTGGGGCGAATACGCCGAGAAATTGGCGGCGCTGAAGGTTGGAAAGTCGTTTGAGATCGCCGATTACCCGCACAGCCAGACTGAGATTTCCAAACTACGCGGTGGCATCGGCGGGCATCGATGTGCCCGCTTGGTGAAGTTCACCGTGCACCGTCTTTCTGGCAGCACGGGAGTCCGCATCACGAAGATCGGAACATGGGAATCAAGGAACACCTGAACACTCCCTACGGTGCTTTTTGCGCATGATAAAGGACGCTATCGCCAACATCGCGCGCAATCGTGAGGTCCTACACTTCTTAAGCTGCATCGCCCGTTTTCTGGGACACTTCTCCGGTTTGCCGACTATACGTCCAAGTGGATTGCTTCCGTATGCCGACAATACACCCGGAATCGTCGCATCCGGCGTGCAACGTGCTGCACAGGCTATAATTACGCCCACGGATGGCTCTCACCTCTGGCGCAAAACTAGGTCCCTATGAAATTCTTAAACCGCTGGGTGCGGGGGGAATGGGCGAAGTCTATCGCGCCAACGACACCCGCCTCGATCGCACCGTCGCAATCAAGATTCTCCGTGAACATCTGGCAGAAAGTCCTGAGGCCAAACAGCGCTTCGAGCGCGAGGCGCGTAGCATTTCCTCGCTAAATCATCCCAACATTTGTGCGCTCTACGATGTCGGCAGCCACGATGGGACGTCGTACCTGGTCATGGAATTCGTGCAGGGTGAGACCCTACTGACAAGACGCCCTCATTCGTGTCTGGTTAATGTGTCTCGTCTCTCCGAAGAGCAGTTCCCGCCCGTTCATCGGCCACGGCAGGCGCAATCGCGTTCTTACTGCCTGGTTTATATTCACTCGTTTCGCGTACCACTGCGTCCAATTGGGGAGTTTCTCGAGGTCTGCAAGAAAGTTGTACCAAGATCGCTGGTGGGATCTCGCCGCGCCTCAGCGATCGGCGCAAGTCACCTCGCTGGGACAATGAACTTTGCATATGGTCAAAGCGATTGTTAGGATGGAGACGGGGAGAACTGGCGACCTGGGGAACATATCGTTCATTCCGGATGCCGGCCGTGCACAAACCTACGCCCTGTGGGCCGGCATGGCGGGCGTTGCGTTCTTCGCGGTTTACCCCACATTGAACTGGTACACGGCCTTGCGCCCCAATCGTCTCCATCTCTTTGTGTCGCCCGAACTCCGCATACCCTTCGTGCCGCAGTTCATCTGGGCATATCTGTCGATGTACGTTTTGTTTCTAATGCCACTGCTTCTCCTCCCGGCTTCGCGGATGCCAGCTTTAGGCAAACAATTGCTTGCCGGCACGCTAGTGAGCGGCCTCCTGTTTCTGTTGCTGCCGGCAGACCTTGGTTTCATGCGCGTGGTTCCGGCAGATCCTGTCTACGCCAACATTTATGCGTCGATCTTCGGCATCGATCGACCTCACAATCTCGTCCCTTCACTGCACGTGATCTGGTCCTCCGCCATCATTCTCGCCTGCGCCGACATTGCTCGACCACCGGTTCGCATTTTCCTCTATGTCTGGTTGGCAATCGTCGTAATTTCCACGGTTCTCGTTCACCAACACCACATCTTGGACGTGGCGGCTGCGACGCCACTCGTTTTTATCCTCCGACTTCTCTACAGGGTGCCCCATGAGTAAATACCTCTTGTCCATATTGCTGCTAATCGCTTTGCCTGCCTACGCTGCAGAGGAGCCGGATCATGCGATTCACGAGGAATTGAGAGCCGTTCTCTCCACAATACAGACGGCCATCAACGACGCCAAATTCGACGACATGCTACCGGTCATCAGCGAAAACATCCGCGCTACGACCATCAATCAAGAGGTAATGTCCAATCGCAGCGAAGTTTCGACGTACTTCTATCGCTGGTTCGGGCCTGGTGGCTACCTAAAGAAACTCCACATGACCCTGCGTCCTGACGCGCTCACTGAGCTTTCTGCCGACAAAACTTGGGGTTTGGTGCGTGGTTCCGGAGTAGAGACGTACACTCTCTCTGACGGCAGAGTTTTCGATATGCAGACCCGTTGGACCGCCGTCATGCAGAAGGATCCGGACGGCAAATGGCGGCTCCTAAGCATTCACATCGGAACAAACTTTCTGGACAACCCTGTTCTCACTGCGGCAAAGAACGCGGCCATCAGGGTTGGCCTTCTCAGCGCGGGAGGTGGCCTCCTGCTCGGTGCCCTATTAGGTTATTTCGTCAGGCGGCGCAGCAAACAATGACCGGCCGGCCGGAGCGCCCATCGGCGGTGCCGGCTGTACCCCGTTCCTCCAAAGGCTCCAATACACCTGCCAAAAGGTGGGCTGTCCCTCCCGCGTGGCAAGGCCCGGCAACTCCGTCCAGGGCGCGGTGGGATGACTATGGTGTGCGAGGTGGTAGTGGTAGTTCAGCGCCAGCCACCTGGAAAGTCGCGACACTCTAAGGTCCCAGGCGCCTTTAACTACGTCACGAGGACTCCATGCGTGGTCCACGTATTGCAGGGCCGACCAATGCAGTGCAAATAGCCAGTGCGCTAACAACCACCCCTGCCAGCTCAAATCGAGCGCCCACCACGTCACGGCCTGGTACGCAAAGGCCAGTGCGATTTCCATCCGTACTCGTGCCGGCGGCAATTCAACCAGGTCGCGCACGTACTCTCCGAATCCCATTGCCGGGGCAATTCTCTCGACAAATATCTTTGACCGGTAGAACGGCGTCACGAGCAGGTACAGGGCATTCGAGATGGGAATGCAGAACCAGTAGAGACCGAAAAGATTGCCACCATACAACCACAGATTACGCACCCATTTGGATTCGCTGGGCAGGTAATAGTCGTAGAGCTCACGGTCGGTCCGATTCCGCGCGTGATGCCCGAGGTGAGCCACCCGTTGCAGTGAAAAAGACGTTGGAAACATCCATCCGGCGATGACGCCCAGCCAATAGTTCTTGCGCGGCGTGGCGGCCCCCACGCCGTGAACGGCCTCATGCATGAGGGAGAAGGGCATGTTGTTCAGAAATGCGAAGGCCACCGCCGCCGACAGGGCCACCCACCAGGGCGAATGAGACACCGTCCACAGACAGGCCGACGTTGCCGCCGCCGACAGCGCCAGGAGGGCCCAGTTCAGACGCTCGGGCATGGTTTCTCGACCGGACGGGTGCCTGTATGTCCGTGAAGGCGCCGGGATTGCATCATGAATCCGGCCACCGGTATCGTGAGCGATAACAGCAGAGTGATCGTCCATGACACAGCAAAGAGCGATGTTGTGAGCGACCCTCTGGCACTTAGCCATTCCATCACACCTATTCCAGCGCCATACACCGCGCCAAAGCCGCCAAAGAACCACGGCGCATAGTCCAAAGCGACTGCGGCGTGCCCCTGGTCGTCGGCCCAAGGCTGGTTGTAGACACGCAGGATTCCCGTCTGGAGTGCCTCGATGTCGTACAGTAGATTCCAGAAGGCCAGCACCGAGCACAGCACGAATGCGGTGCGCAGCGCATCCCACAGGGTGTGCCCCGGCACGTGGACGGCCCAGGCCAGCATTGCCGTGGCCGATCCGAACACAAATCCATGATGCGGACGGAAGCGACCCAACCTGAGTCGCGTATTGAACTCCCACACCTTCAACACATTCGTGCCGATCCCCGGGACGATATATGCCCAGAGCACGGGAATCAGCCAGGCGGCGGCGACCAGCCGCAGGCCACCCCCATACTCCCGGCGCCAGAGCAAGAATGAAACCGGAGCCAGGACTGCGGGCGCGAGATATTGATAGATCGTCAGGGCTTTCTTCATTGCAGTCCGAATCGCATGCCGTGCTTTTTATAGACTTCCTTGCGGAAGATCAGCGTGTAGTACCAATAGGCGCCGATCCGCGCGAATGAGCGCAGATGCGTTTTCACGTCTCCAAACCGGACCATCAAGGCACCGAGCTTGTTGTATCGCACGCGCGCATCGTGACAGGCGCGCGTCAGTTCATCGGCCGTCATCCGCTGCGGTACGAACGCCGCGTCGTTGAAACGGTACTCGGGATGGAGCCACCATCTGCCACCGTAGAGATGCCGGCCCTCCTTCTCCAGTCTATGGTACAGGGGCGTGCTCGGGTACGGCATCAAAATATTGTAGGCGGCAAAAATGAATTTGCTCTCCAGGGCGAAATCCGCTGTCGCCGCAATGGATTCCTTGGTGTCGTGGTCGTACCCAAGGGTAAAGGCCGCCCAGGTCTGCATGCCGTGATCGCGCAGAATTCGCACCTCTTCCTTGTAATGGGAGAAGCGCGGGATGTTCGGGGACTTCTTTGTTTCACGAAGGCTGTCCCGAGTGATGGATTCAAATCCCGTGACATTGCCCCAGTTGCCCGAACGCTCGAGCAGCTTCATTAGCTTGGCGTTTCGGGTCACATCCAGGCTGGCTTGGCTCACCCAAGAGATCTTCAGGGGCGTGACCGCATGACAAAACTCGGCCAGGGCCTTGTGATCGCTGGCGATATTATCGTCAATAAAGAAGATGAATTTTCGGGGCTGCGCCTCGATTTCGCGCACCACGTCATCGAGTGCGCGGACGTAGTGCTTGCGATCGAAATATTGCGTCACGGCGCAAAACTGGCAGGCAAAGCGGCACCCGCGCACGTATTGCATCAACGTGATGGGCAGATAACCTTTGCCAGAAAAGAGGTCGCGCCTGGGGAGAAACCGGTTAATCTGACCCACACCCGGTGGACCCTGGTACCTGGACTTCATGCGTCGGTGGCGAGCATCCTCGACCACTTCGGCCCATTTGGTTTCCGCGTCGCCAATAAAGATGCTGTCGGCGTGCAGCATGGCTTCTTCCGGCAGCAACGAGACGTGCATGCCCCCGAGAATGACCTGTACGTCGCGGGCGCGATACTCGGCGGCAATTTCGTAGCCGCGTCGCGCGGTGTAGGTCTCGATCGTGATCGCTACGAGATCCGTCGGCTCGTCATAGGGGATGGCTTCCATCCGGTCATCGAAAAGGACACATTCCACGTCCGGCGGGGTCATACCCGCCAGCACCGCGAGCATCAGCGGCTCCATGCGTCCTTCGTCCACGTATAGGCCGTGCTCCATTCTCCCGATGTTCGGCTTAATGAAAGTAATCTTCACGTATCACGTTCCCAGCAGGCGATTCTGCTTCTTGAAGATCTCGCGGCGAGAGATGACGTTGGCGGCCGCAGTCACCCCCAGGTGGAAGGGCGAAAAGGGGACGCCTGTGCCAAACATGCGAGTTCCTATTGAGCGCCAGCTGTAAAACCGCTTTCGTGTCTCATAGACCCCTTCGGTCAATTCATCGGCGCGCATGCCACGCGGAGTAAATATCGCATGACCATAGCGGTAGTCGGGATCGAGCCACCAGGTGGGCGACAGGAGACGCCCCTCAGTCAGCAATCGATCGTAGAGCGCCGAGCCAGGCGTGGGTGTTAACGGATTAAAGTTGGCAATTTCCAGACGCGCCTCGAGGGCGAACTCGAGTGTGCGGTGGAACGTATCCGGCGTATCGGCGTCGTAACCGAAAACGAATGTGCCGTAAATGCCAATGCCGCGCCGATGGAGGGCGTTGACGACGCTTGGGTAGGATCCACTCACCTTGTTCCAGCGCTTACCCATTTGTTGGAGACTGGCCGGATCCAGGGACTCGAAACCGATCAGCACAAACCGGCAACCCGCCCTGGCCATATGATCAAGCAGGTGCTCGTCGCGCGCGACATCGATACTGATTTGACACGACCAACGCCGACCGAGCGGCTCCAGCGCATCGAGCAGGGCGTGAAGATCCGCGAGTCTGCCAAACAGGTTGTCATCCACAAAGAACAGCAGTCGGCTCTTGGGCAAGCTTTCAATCTCGGCGACCAAACCATCAACCGGCCGGACACGCAGATCTGCACCGTAGAAGGCATGTATCGAACAGAAATCGCAGGCAAAACGGCAGCCGCGGCCATATTGCACGAGTTCGACCGCCGCATAGCGCTTCCCGCGGTAGATCGAGCGCTCCAGTCGATAATCGGTGAGCGTCAGCTTATTGTCGCCCGTATAGCGTCTCTGCAATCGTCCGGCGCTAAAATCGGCAAGCAATTTCTCCCAGGCCCCTTCCGCATCGCCAACGACGACAGCGTCGGCATGTTGGAGCGCCTCGTCGGGCAAGAAAGTGGGGTGATAGCCGCCCATGACAACAGGGACACCGCGGGCGCGGTAAGAGTCGGCCACGGCGTACGCTCGCCGCGCCGTGTAGGTCTCAACGCTCAGCGCCGCCAGATCCGGTCGGTCGTCTGACGGCAGTGGCTCGGCCTTTTCGTCGTAGAAGGCGACGTCCCAGCCAGGTGCACGCGCCGCGAGAATACCCATGGCCAGCGGGGGCATCGCGTCGGACGAGCGATAGTCCCCCAGGTTCGGGCGCAGCAGTGTGAGTTTCACAGCAACGAGACCTCGGGTTGTACAGGGCGATTCACCGCCGGAACCGCGTCTTCGAATGTCACGCCGTACACGCGCGCCGGATAGCGGACCGGCCTAAAAGCGCGGAGGCACTCGTTCAGGGGATTCCGTGCGTGCAGGCCTAGACTCGCGATTGGGGTCTGGCAGTGTGACAACAAGTCGCCGACTACTTGCCCGGCGTCTTCCCGCAGCTCATCCGAGAGGGCCAGGAAGGCCACAAATGTGTGATTCAGGGCTTCGCCCGTCGGCGGCAGCGGCACCCTGCGAAACAGCCTCGCGTAGAAGTTATACATCGGCAGCAACCGACCGATCGGCTCGCGGTACCTGACCGCGACGATCTGCTTAAACGAACGCTGGTCCCAAAGGGCGGCCACACCCTGAAGCCGCCCGGCGCGCTCGATCACATAAAAGCTTTCTATCCCCACTCCACGCACCAAAGTTCTGTCTAGCACGGGGGTCAGCGCAAAACGCGGCGCCTGGACGTTGTAGAAGGCCACGAGCCGATCCAAGTCCCTCTCGCTGGCCGGGCGCCACAGCGCGCGCCGCCGGCTTCTCGCCGTGGGTAACGCGAGGGTCACGTAATCACCCAGAAATTGATATTTCGGAAGCCCGGGCACCCCTGCCTCCAAGAGTCGTCTCGCCGGAACATTCTCACTACCGATGACGGTGAACCACCATGCCACAGCGCTGTTCTGAGGAACCAACGTACGAACTGAGGCAAACCCCGCTCGAAGGTGTCGGATTCGATGCCTATCCGTAGTCGCGACACGCAGGCCGCCGAGGTACCGGATCTGCTCCGGATGTCCGTCGACGAACAGCATCCTTGCGGCCACCGTGTACATGCCGACCGCCCTACCGTTCTCCTCTGCTATGACGGCCCACTCCTCTTCCTCGAACATCCTTCCGGCAAAAAACGACGGCTCGCGCACCATCGCCATCTCGACCCAGCCGGGCATTCCATGCGTGCGCAACAGCGCTCGCAACACAGCGTCGTCGGCGTCCGTGGCAAGTCGCAGCGTCGTCATTGCGCTTCCAACAGCTGCCCGTGCCAGGTCTCATCGCCGAGCGGGTAGCCATCACGCTTCGTGATCTCGTTGCGGTGCATGGCATTGACGAGAAAGAAATTTCGAAATACATAGCCGTCGCGCCAATGATGCGTAGTCCGGCGCGCAATGTTCCACCAGGAATAAAACCGTCTGCGAGCGCCAACGCACCCGTCGGTCACTTGCTCGGGCGTCAGACCGGAGGGCTGAAAGGGCAATGAGTTGTAACGATAGTCCGGGTCCAGCCACCAGGCCTCGAATCGGAGGCGACGCTCTTGCTCAAGTCGCTTGTATAGAGGCGTACCGGGAAACGGTGTGAGGTGATTAAACGCGGCAATATACATACCCTCTGTCGTCGCGAAATCCACTGCCTGATCGAAGGACGCCTCAGTATCATGATCGTAGCCGAATATAAAAGTCCCATAAACAAATATGCCGTGGCGCCGGAGATTTGCCAGCGCCTTTGAATACCCACCTTGCATCCTATTGAAACCCTTCTTCATCAGCCGCAGATTGTCTTCATTGAGGCTCTCGAATCCGATGAGCACGCCACAGCAGCCGGCGCGGCGCAAAGCCGCAAGGAAGTCCTCATCGTGGGCCGCGTTAATGCTCATCTGAGTCACCCAGCGAATGTCCAGCCGCTCCAGCTCCCCAAGTAGCGGTTTCCCGGTCTTTAGGTCACCGGCAAAATTGTCGTCCACGAAAAAGAACACTCCCTTGCTGGCCTTGAGCTCCGACAGTTCCGCAATGACATCCGCCACCGGTCGAGCTCGATAAGTGCGGGAGAAGACGGTCTGAATGGCGCAGAACTCGCACGGGAACCGGCAGCCCCGCCCCGTCTCAATTAGCCCAATAGGCAGGTATCGCTTACCCCGAAAAAGGCGACGACTGATCCGGATGTCGGCTAGCGGTCGCTGTTCGCCATGATAGCGACGCTTTAGGGTGCCGTGGCGCAGGTCATCCACCACCTCACCCCAAACGCTCTCGGCCTCTCCGGTGACAATGGCCTCAGCATGGCGCGAAACCTCTCCCGGTACTAACGTGGCGTGAAACCCGCCCATGACGACCGGGATACCGCGCCGACGATATTCGCTGGCGATCTGATAAGCGCGTGCCGCGGTATAGGTCTCAATCGGAATGGCCACCGCGTCCGTCGGCGCGTCGAATGGAATGGCCTCCATTCGATCGTCGTAGAAACTTACTTCAACATCTGGCGGGCTGAGTCCTGCGAGCACAGCAATCGGCAGCGGCTCCATCTGCCATGTTCGGATGTAGCTCTCGTCGGCCCGGTGCCCTATCGCCGGGTGGATGAGCGTCAGTCTCATACCGCGCTTTCCTCAGCCTTTACATGCCGTTCGGTAAACGTGGGTGGCGAGTAAAGGTGCCAGTCACACGTATAAAATCGGTGCAAATTATGCGCGTAAAAGCGGTAGCCGAGATTTGCCGCGAGCGCCAAGGGTTCCCAGGCTCGCGCACGCCATAACCGGCGCGCGATGGCACTGTAGCGATAAACCTCCTTCCACGCCTGCTCGTGGCCTGCCGCCAACTGTTGTAGCGTCATGTGGCGCGGCTGAAACACCACATGCTGGCCGTCATACAGTTCCCAATCCCGCGTCAGAATGCGTCCTTCGTCGGCAAGTCGCTGATGCAGCGGCGTTCCCGGAAAGGGTGTCAGCACCGCAAAACGGGGCAGATCGATGCCCGTGTCAATCGCGAACTCCGCCGTGGCGTTGAAGACATCCTGAGTGTCGTGATCGAGTCCGAATACAAAGCAACCCTGTATCGCGATCCCCAATTCGTGCAAATCGCCGATCAATCGCGCGTAGTTGACCGACGCGTTGAATTTCTTGCCAGCGTCCTGCAGGCTGCCTTTTGTAATCGTCTCAAGCCCGAGTAGCAGGCCACGGCAGCCGGAGCGACGCATGAGTTGCATCAGCTCTGGGTCATGCGCAATGAGCACCGTCGACAGCCCAAACCAGCGTACCCTCAGCGGTACAAGTGCTGAGAAAAGCTCCATTGCGTATTTGCGATCAGAGACGAGATTCAGATCGACAAAGAGGATGCGTTTGTCACCGTTTCGGCGGATGTCCTCCACCACCCACGAGACAGGCTTCTGAAACTGCTTACGCCCCCACGCCGAGGGGGCGACGCAAAACTCACAATCATGTCCACACGAACGCGTGGCTTCAAACACCGCTTGTGTCAGAAACTGGCCGCGACTAAAAAGGTCGCGCCGCGCGAACGGCATGTCGGGTCTGTCGAGAGAAAAGTCCGGTGCCTGCCGATATTCAGCGCGGAGCGTGCCGTTTGCAAAATCGCGCAGAAGCTGCGGCCAGGTATCCTCCGCGTAGCCCACAACGATGGCATCGGCATGGTTTCTCGCTTCGTCTGGCACCAGTGTAACGTGCGGACCTCCCAGAACGACCGTAATGCCATGTGAACGATATTGGTCGGAGAGTTCATAGGCTCGCTGGGCTGTACCGGTGATTACGGTCATGCCGACGATATCCGCATCGGGAATCTCTGGCAGGTCTTGTATACCTTCATCGAACAGCTCAATCTCAACGTTGAGTTCCGGCGGCACCAGCGCGGCCAGTGTCGTCAATGTTAGTGGCTGATATCGTAGTGACTTCCTGAAGATGCCGCGACGATAGCGGTACAACGGCCCCTTCGGCGAAAGCAGCACAATCTTCATAGCGCAACTCCGAACGTTTCTAGCCAAGTATGCTCGCTACGCAAAGCAACAGGCTTGATATCGCCGAGTCGTACGCCTAGCTTCAGCTGGATGTCTACGTAGCGATCGAAGAGTTTTGCCACCTCAACGAGGCGCAAAGGCTGCAGCTGTCCCATGCGACGGGCGAACGCATATTGAGGATTCCTGCACAATTCCTTCTCGACGCTTTCCGCATCCACGCCGGCGGCACAGCCTGTTGCGAGTGCGTACCCGTCACCACGCAGGGTCGGCACGAGCATTCGAAAGCCTGGTACGGCAGAAAGGCATCCGGCAACGAATGGCTCCGTCAGTTTTTCACCCACGAGATCGGATGTAAGCGCACCTCGACCGAGAAATTCTAGTATTGGACGCCCTTCTGCGGTATGGCCATCGCACCGCACCAGGTCACCTGTCCGATAGCGGTACAAACCACTCGCTGTCGTGGCGACCACTCCATAAACGCCTCCGTGTTCGAGCTCGTGATGCAGCGAAAGATGATGCTCCTGTTCAAACTCGAAGAATCCGTAAGGCGTCAGCACGGGTCGCTCTTCGGCGTCCGGTACCGTCACGACACACTCCGTCGACATCAGACCCTTGGGCTGTAGGCACGCCTGGGGCAGGCGCGCGGCCACTTCGGCGGCGAACGGATGCGATTCCGCGGACGCCCAGCAGCTGACCACCTTGAGCCTTGGCCAAAGCAATGTGGGGTCCGGGAGCTCGTCAAGTAGCCGCAACAGAAAGGTAGGGCTCCAGCAGGAAATCAGCTCAAGATCCGAAGCCGAGGCGAGATAACTCAACGTTTCTGCTCGCCAACGGAGCACATCCGCGATCGCAGCAACATTGAATGGAACTGCAGTGAGTTCCGCCAAGATTGACCCGGCAGCAGCGCCAAGATACGCGCCGTCCGGCAAACCCACCGGAACCTCGCCGATCATTTCGGGTTTGCGCGTCGCGGGGCTTATTGAAAGGTAGGCTCGCCCAGTGACACCGTAATGTTGCGCGCTCTGGACGAGCCACGGAAGTAAAGCACGACGGAAGTCCTCGAGCCCCTCCGGCGAGTAGGGAATGAGCTTAGTTCCACCGCTGCTTCCACCAGTGCGCTCATATGCCGTGGGTCTTCCGACAAATAGCACATCGCTCTCGCCACGCTGGATGGATTCCAAAGAAGGCAACAAATCCGCGTACGAAACAACCGGAATTCTTCTGCGAAACGCCTGTTCATCGCGCGGTGATCCGTACTGACTAAGATATTGAGTGCACGCGTTTCTCGCGAGCACCCCTTCCAACCAGGGACCGTGCGTAGCATTCGGGAGTGCAGCGGTGAGCCGATTCCAGGCGTTAGGCGGCACGAACGCCTTTCCGGAACAGTCTCAAAGTGAGTGCTTTCATGTTATGTTCCTCAACCTCGCACAAACAGACGAGTTCGTGACCGCGCTGAAAACCTGGATTACGCGCCATGAAGAAACGCACCCCATCGCGGTCCAGCTCTTCGGGAGTCGGCAATGCAAGGTGAGGCTTGAGATGGCCACGCGATTCTTTGAATTCGACAACTCCGGTCGCCGGGTTGTAATCGTCGGGAAACATGCCGAGCGCCAATTCGTCAGCCAGAGGCTTGAGATCACTTCGATCAACGCTCCAATGGGGATAGAACGACTTTCCAAATACCGGCAGATATCGGAATGTGCGGTGCCCCTTTACAAGCAAAAACCAAAATAGCGGGGTAGCCGGTTGTTCGCGTTTAAGGGACCCCATTCGAGAGATCCATGCAAATGCTAACGACTGCTGACCCCAGTGGGCCCGTTCGATAACCGTATCGCCCGAGTAGACCACGCGAATGATGTGGCCCTGCCAGGTCCGTTCGAAAACTCGTACGGTGGTGAATCCGACCAATTGGTCAGCGGCATGAACTAACAGCACTTCATCCTTCGTAGCGAGGTCACCTAAAAAGATCCTCTCGCTGGAGCCGTCATAGCTTGCCAGGTAGATGTGCGCCATTTGATCCCGGGCGCGATCGTCGAGTGTCGACACTTGCGCAAAACTAGCTGAATAGGTGTCGTCGTCCACGTTGACTTCCATATCCGCCGTCTGGCTGGACCTCATTTGATTAACGCACTCTCCCTGGCACTTTACTATAGTTCCAAAGTTCCAACTCCCTTGGGTTCTTAGTCCAAGCCGCCGGATCGACGCCGGGCAGTTGAAACCGAGGCGGCTCCACTCGTAGAGCTCCCTTCCAGCGTGTGCGCGCGCGGTTGAGATAGATGACCACCACCGCCGACGGCAGATAGAACAGGGCGACGCCGCACAGCCAGAACGAAACGTTGGCCGGTCCAAGCTTTGCGGCCGCACCGATCCAGAACAGCCCAACGATGTTCAGGAACTGGCTGAAGACGAGGTTGCGCGGACCAAGTCCCTTGCGCAGTTCCCGCTGCCTTGTTTGAGTATCCTGTTCGAGCATCAGCGAAGTGGCGTTTTTTGTTGAGAGTTTCGTGAGTATACGCGAATCATGACGACAGGAGTGCGACTCGAATTCGGTCCAGAGACCCTCGCGAAGTAACGTCGACGGACGACAAGCCTCTGGCGGAGGGGCGCCTGCATCACGGACACACCGGAGATTGACCGGATTAAGGAAGGGTTTAGTAATGGGAAGTCAGCATCCGGCAACCGCATTGGCACCGCCACTTGGATGTAAAACGCCCTACTCGCAGAACTAAGCCGACGCGGGCCCGAAGTCGGCTTCGAGGAGATCTGGCCGGATTAGGAACGAGACCGTCGCAAGTATCGATCGTAGCAGAGGAGAAGCCTACTCATCGGGACTTGGCCCGCCTTGCGAGTGCGGCCCTGAAGATTCTAAGGCGGAGGACCGCTAGTTCAAGTGAGATGCTTCTGCTTCCAGCTATAACCCGTTGCGCGTCGGCGGCGAATCGGAGAGCCGCAGGACGCCACGTGCCTGAGGCGGCGAACTGGTTTTGTTGGAAGCTGGATTATAAAGCTCGGCTTCCAGGCGCCACCCATCGGGCGGCAGCATCAGCGCTATCGTCGGGCCGCGTGTTGAAGGCAATCGCCGCGCCGGGAGCAGCCTTACGCACAGCGTTGATGACGACTTCGAATAATGCAAGGTTGCGGGGCGGCAGGCGAACGCCGCCTCCGATGACCACACAATCGTAGTTCGCCGAACGCAACAGCCGCTCCACGGTCGGCCCGGCGGATTCGTCCGGGTGGATGTAACCAACGTCGGACTCCCATCCGCGATCGGTGAACTGCTTGACCGCAACCGCGATGCCGGCGCGAATCTTCTCAGCGTTCATACCCGGCGGCAATGCAGGGTCAGAATAGTCCACAGTCTCAGGATCGAGGCCTAGCAGCAGAATCCGCGCCATAAGCTCTCCCTTGTTCTGGCCCTTGCTTGGCGGCACCGTCCGCCAAGGCCTGTTGGTGTAAAGATGATTTCACCCCTTACGCCTAGCGCTGTGACCAGTTCATCACGGCACGACGGTGGACAGCGGAGCTCTTCCGATTAACCGCCTACGTTAATCCATCAGAGAGATCTCGTCGCCCGGCCGGATCGTACCCTCGACTAGAACCGCGCCATATACGCCAGCCTTGGTTTCATGGGCGCGAGCCAATTGCTTCATGACCGCCGCGTTCTGCTCCCCGGTTTCCGGATCGAGCGTTATCATCTTGCAGCGGGGGTCGCGTTCCATCACCGCGATAGTGGCCTTGATGCCGACGCGCAAGGTCCGGCCAACAAGCCTATCCTCGTCGAAACCTCTCCCAGATTTGAGATCGAGGTAGATGTTCGCGCGAAAGCGGCGTTTGTCCAAGCTGGCTCCCAACTCCTCTCCAAGTTGCCGAGCCGTGTGGATCGAAAACAGAGAGACTGGCCGGCAATCCGTCATCGCCCGGTCTGATCGTAGCAATGTCAGTTCGTGCGCTTCGCGAATCTCGGCGCGCAGCAGGTCGATCAGCCTGGGGTCTGCGATCGCCAGTCGATCCCCCGACGGTGTGTCGACATCCAGCTCAAGGTCGGCCGAATCCGGGTAAACAGGGGTGAGTCCAGGTGCAATCGCTTCAGCCTCGGCAAGATTGTCGGGCTTTGTCATACGTTCTGGACTTCGGTACCGCGGTTGATACAGCAGCATCGATTCCAGTTCCCGACCCGTCAGATAAGGAAATCCTTTCGGCGCTCCGGAATTCCGAAAGGCATAGAGACGATCCCCGAATACTCCGGGGAACCCTACAAAGGCCTCCTGCAGCTCTTCTCCGCGCATACTCTTAACCGGGTAGCGCCACAAGCTGTCCACGGTGCCTATGCGTTCCATTTCATCCACTCCCTGTTAAGTTCGACCGTTGCACGCTAGGCTTCGACGATGTCGCCCTTCGTACTTTCGACGAAGCTGACGACCGCTTCCCGGTTCTCTCCAGTGAGACTAAAGTGATCCAGAGTGGCGTTGAGGTGTCCGACGAACGCCGTCCAGTCCTGTTCGTCGATGCGCATGCCTTTGTGCGAAGTCTTCATGTCGCGTCCCGTATACACCATAGGACCGCCGGTGACGTTACACAGGAAATTGATCAGAAGTTGCAGTTCACGCTTCAGTCCGTCCTCACCGCGATGGGCCCAGAAGCGGCCTAGCCGCTGATCCGCCATCAATCGACCGACCAGATTCTCTGATACCGCAGCAATTGCGTCGTAACCCCCCAAGCGGGTGTAGAGACTTTTCGATTCTGGCATGGAGGACATTTTAGCCGATTTGAGGGGTGGATCGTGCATGGATCACGGACCACCCGGAAGTTGGCCTGTTCGGAGTCAACTTGACGGGAAACGCCCTACGCTTTCTTGTGACTTACGGCGTGTCGTCCGCTCTCAGTTGTCGGTTTGCCGACTATACGGACAAGTGGGAGTGTCGCCTCGGGGTTTCGCAACAATCGGAACTACCACACACGGCTTGCACTGGGACTAGTGCGTAGAGGTGTCTCGTGAATTAGCGCCGAACCAGGTTCGAATTCCTGCGCCTGCTTGACTCTTCGCATTTCATCCGCAAACCCGACCGGTTCATCCAAGAACACAAAATGTGAAGAATGATCGAACCAGACCAGCTCTTTTTGAGGGGCGTGTAGGCGTTCAAAATAATCGGTCGTGCAGACAAACGGATCGGTGTAATCGAAACGCCCAGTAAAGAAATAGAGAGGCACGTCGACGGAGGTGACTTCGTCCATGAGCGGCCCCTGAATGGCGTTGAACTTCATGTTGCGGCCGGAAAAGCTCACGCCCTTCTTTACTCTCCACACATCCACCAAATTGTATTCTGGGGCGGTGAGGCCGGCTTTCAGGAGCGGTTTCCAATCTGTAGCGCTGTGGATCTCTGCCCCGTATTTGAATAGCCAATCCTCTCGATCCAGTGCTTGCCCAGCTCGAAGCTTGGTCAGCGCTTCCTTATCGCCTCTGGCTAAGGCTTGTTCTCGAATCCATGCATCTTGAATTTCGTGCTCTCGAGCAGGCGAGCACGCTTCCTGCCCAATTGCCACGTAGGCGCGGAAGAGCTCTGGATAACGCTTCGCCATGAGCATCCCAAGATAGCTGCCATAAGAAAACCCCACGAGGTAAATCTTGTCCTTATGGAACCGCTGCCGCAGCACATTGGTGAGCTCGCGTGTGTCCGCGATCTCCTGCTCGACATTCATGGATTCCGGAGGAACCGCGCTGCTGTACGATTTGCCCGCACCCCTGCGGTCCCACTGCACGACCACGAAATCGTTCTCCAGAGGCGCTTGGAACTCGTGGGCCAAGAACATCGTCGGCATTCCCGGCCCGCCATGCAGGAAAAGCAGTACCGGATTGTTACGGTTTCGGCCGCGGATGAGAACGTACTGCTCGATGGCGCCAATCCTGATTTTTTCAAGCGACGCGATGCTTCCAGGCACCTCTTTCCCTTCGCCATCGCGTATTGATGGGGTGTACGAACGCAAACCGAAGTACGCGAGAACACAGAGAATGAAGACTGCTAAAAGCCAGAGCGTTCCTCGTCGCTTCAACACGGAATCGGATGATACAACGGTTTCTCTTCGCGTCGAACTTTCAATTCACCCGGATACGGGGAGACCAGCATGTGGATTCACTTGTCCGGATAGCGGACTTCTGGCCCGTGTCAATGGGAGTCCGTCCTGGCACATACAGAGCCGCTCTGACGGCGGCACCTCGCCCACCGTAGGGCGGCTGCGAGCCGTGGTCAGGATTACGTACTACATGGCGATTTCGCAACAGCTATCGTAAGTGTCTTTGTGGGGCTGCTCTTATTGACCTTGGCGGTTGCGCACATCGGTCACAATCTCGTGCGCCGCACCCACGACGGACTCAGGAGCCTGTTCCGGAATTCCATGATCGCTATTCTCAACGACAATCTGTTTCCCATTCGTAGACAGGTGAGCGAGGTCGGGCTGTAATTGATTTACCCAGACTTCGTGGAACTCCGCGATCTCTTTAGCGGCCGCAGGATCGTCGGGTTTCCAATACTGCCCGGCGGTGAGAACGATCAGTGGGCGATCACCTAACGTTCCCGCGCTCCTGGCCGCCTCATCGGCCTCCGGATCGCCGCTGCCCTTGTCAGGCCGAATGGCACCATTTTCGGTTGCCGCACATCCTTGAGCAGCCTCC
>Ga0209039_10000457_pt1 | contig 39824 bp, 39 predicted proteins | sample BogFormECP12_OM1_FD_188238 | JGI IMG/M metagenome (GOLD analysis project Ga0209039, IMG submission 188238) | Bog forest soil microbial communities from Calvert Island, British Columbia, Canada - ECP12_OM1 (SPAdes) (version 2) | ecosystem: Environmental > Aquatic > Freshwater > Wetlands > Bog ...
CGTACAACTTTCGACTCCCAACTCATCACTCCCGTTCGTCCTTGAAATCGGCACCGAAGAATTGCCTGCTGCCGACGTGGACACGGCACATGCTCAACTCAATGAACTGATTCCTACTTTGCTCGATGTACTTCATCTGGAGCATGGTGACATTAGCATCTTTTCGACGCCGCGGCGGCTTGTTGTTTCGATAGCGAATCTCAGCCCGCGGCAACCGGACCGCGAAGACTTAATCAAAGGTCCTCCCGCCGATAAAGCCTTCGATAAAAACGGAATTGCATCGCCCGCCGCGATGGGTTTTGCTAAAAAGAATGGCGTGGATACAAAAGATCTTGAAATCCGCGAACAAGATGGCGGCAAGTATGTCTTTGCCGTTGTCAAACAAAAGGGACGTTCAACGCCTGAAGTGTTAGCAGAGGCTTTGCCTAAACTTGTTGAGAGTATCAAGTTCGAAAAGTCTATGAAATGGAATGAATCTGGCGTCGCATTCTCGCGACCGATTCGCTGGTTTGTGGCTTTGCTCGGCGAATCGATTATTCTATTTGAATATGCTGGTGTTGTATCTGGCAATCTCACGCGCGGACTGCGTCCATACGATTCACCTGAAATCAAAATTGAATCGGCTGATAAATACTTCGATGCCATCCGCGCAGCAGGTATTGTGTTGGATAAAGAAGAACGCAAAGCCTCCATCGTGGAACAAGTCAAACAAGCCGCGGCATTGATCAGCGGTGAGGCCATCATCGAGGACGATTTACTGAATGAGGTAACTAATCTTGTCGAAGAACCTACTGCTGTGATGGGCGAATTCAATTCTGAGTTTTTGCAATTGCCGCGTGAAGTTTTGATATCGGTGATGAAGAAACATCAGCGATACTTTCCTGTTGAAAAAAGCGGGAAATTGTTGCCGCATTTCATTGCCATTCGTAACGGCGACGATATTGGCGTTGACCTTGTCCGCCAGGGCAATGAGCATGTGCTTGGTGCGCGCTTTGCGGATGCAAATTTCTTTGTCCGCGAAGATTTGAAACATAAGCTAGAAGAATTTCGTCCCAAGCTTTCCGGCTTGATCTTCCAAACCAAACTCGGCTCGATGCTGGATAAGTCCGAACGCATTGAGAAATTAGCGAATGAAATTATTTCATCGATGTTTATCTCAAATCACGATGAAAAGATCGACGTTCAACGCGCAGCATTCCTTTTAAAGGCAGACCTAGCAACTCAGATGGTCACTGAAATGACCTCGCTTCAAGGCATCATTGGACGTGAATATGCAGTGCGAAGTGGTGAACACGGCGAAGTGGCATTAGCCATCGGTGAACAATATCAACCTGTGCCTAAATCTAAGGTTGGCGTCATAGTTGCGCTAGCAGATCGAATCGATTCACTAGTTGGACTCTTTTCTGCAGGATTAGCTCCAACCGGTGCGAAAGATCCATTTGGCTTGCGCCGTGCGGCAATCGGTGTTGTCCAACCGTTGATCGAACATAATATTTCATTTGGTCTGCGCGAAGCAATAAAAAAAGCTGCGGACTTGCAACCGGATTCGGTCAAGGATGTAGTTCAACCTACCGCAGGCCTTATAGTCGTTAACTTAGGTGACTATGTGATGAGCAATAAAATACAAAATCAAGTCTTGGAATTTATTACCGGGCGTTTGAGCGTTGTATTGAAAGATGCCGGATATAAATACGATGTCGTTGAGGCGGTTTTAGCTGAGCAAAGCAATAACCCGGCTTCATCTGCGGAAGCGGTCAAACAATTGCAAGCATGGGTCGAGCGAAAAGACTGGCACGAGATTCTTCCTGCGTTTGCGCGCTGTGTAAGAATTACAAGAGATCAAAAACAAATATTCAAAGTGAATCCAAAGAACTTTGCGGAGAAGGCCGAAGAGGTGTTGTACAAATCTTTGGAGAAGGCAGAGTCCGTTTCACGCCGAGAAGGAAGCGTGGATGATTTTCTCAATGCCTTCATTCCGATGATTCCCGCTGTCGATGAATTCTTTGATAAAGTCTTGGTCATGGCAGACGATAAAGCATTAAAAGAAAATCGTCTCGGATTGTTGCAAAGGATCGCGGCACTATCTAGCGGTGTTGCTGATCTAAGCAAGTTGGAAGGCTTCTAAAATAATGAGACGACCGAACAGGTCGTCTCATGTTTTTCCATATCGTTTCATAAATTTTTCCCGCGTCATCCAGAATTCGGTGTGTCGCATTTCTCGCATTTTTCTGTATCGCGAGCTGACGGGATTGTAAGCCCACATCAACCACCAGCCATAGAAACTTTCCCAGAATTCTCCAAACGCGCCTTCTGTGCGCGCATAAGGAAAGATCGTAAAGCCGAGATGCTGAAAAGATGCGCGTCCGCCGTCCGCCACCTCGCGCGAGATAAATGTTGTGATTCCGCCGATGACTTGAACATCGTCCAAAGGTGGATTGTTTTGGATGTACTTGGCAACCAGCATCATGGAGTGGATTACCAAGCGCTGGAGTTTTAATCCGTAAGAAAGATCCGCTCCCTTGTCTGGAATGACCGGCATACGTTCGTTCCAGAAATGGATGAAGAGCGCTTTTGATTCGGATTGAATGATCTGATCAGGAAAAACGATATTGTGATCGATCTGACCAATTTGAATCCGCAGGATACATTGCAGATCATCCGTGAACGGCTCGACGCCCTCCACATGACTCAACCAATTGTCGAAACGGCGGATGATGATTCGTAGTAAATTCATTAACGTTGAATCAGCCAGATGCCCAGCACGATTGCCAGCGTTCCCAGCCATTGACGTTCCGAGACCGACTCGCGAAAAATCCAACTGGCAGCGACCATTTGCACCCCCAGAACTGTCAGACCGGTGGTAAGGGGGAAGGCAACACTCAACGGCATATATTTCAACATCCAGGTTAACGTAATGACCGTGACAAGACCGGCCAGGTTGCCGACCACTTGCCAGATCATCAGGCCGCGCCAGTTGGGACTCATGGCTGAGACCCGGAAGGCGGCGTTGGATAGAACGTTGAATCCAAGATTAATCACGATCAGCCAGAAGACCAACATTGAGGAGTTCTCGATTCGGGGGATCGGGATACCACTTAAACGGTTGTTGAACATGTTGTGCCTCCTCGAAGTATATATTGTGTTATTACAACCCTAAACATGTTTACCGGATTTGTCAATCCATTGAAGTGCGTCTATAATCATTCTCAAAGTCATGCCCACCACCGACGAAATCAAATCGCGCATTGATATTGTTGACCTCGTTTCCGAAGCCGGCGTCAAACTGCGCAAGACCGGCAGGAATTACACTGGCTTTTGTCCGTTCCATGCCAACAAACACACACCGGCTTTTGTCGTTTGGCCGGAGACGGGAACATGGCGTTGTTTCGGCGAATGCAACGAGGGCGGTGATATCTTCAAGTTCGTGATGAAGAAAGACGGGATCGATTTCAAGGAAGCGCTTCAAAAACTCGCCGACCGCGCCGGCGTGAAGATTGAATCTTATCAGCGGGAAACACCGATACAAAAAGAAGCTTTTCAGCATCTTCGCGATTTATTGGAAGATGCAATACTCTTTTATCGAAACCATCTCCTTAACAATAAAGATGTTATGGCGTATTTACATGAGAAGCGCGGACTGAATGACGCAACCATCGAGACCTTTGGGCTGGGTTACGCGCCTCAAGGCTTCGACAACGCTTTGAAGCATCTCACGCAACGCGGCTACTCGGAGCAGGATCTGCTCAACGCAGGTTTGCTTTCCGAAAGCGAAACCGGCAAACGCTTTGACCGTTTTCGCCACCGCATTATGATTCCAATTCGCGATGAAAATGGACGCATGGCCGGTTTCGGAGCGCGTATTGTTGATCCAAACGATATTCCTAAGTTTTTGAACTCACCCGAAACGCCGATCTTCACCAAGGGTCATTTGCTTTATGGGTTGGATCGCGCCCGCAAGCCAATCCGCACTGCGGACCAGGCTGTGATCGTGGAAGGCTATCTCGACGTGATTGCAGTGCACCAGGCGGGATATGAAAATGTTGTCTCGCCGATGGGTACTGCACTGACCGAAGATCAATTGCGCTTGCTCAAGAAATTTACGCGTCGCATTGTCCTCGCTCTTGACCCGGATACCGCCGGACAAAAAGCCGTTTTACACGGACTCGATGCGGCGCGTTCGGCGATGGATCGCGAAGGCGAATTCGGTTTCGACGCACGCGGCTTGCTTGGCAATGAAGCTCGTTTGCAAGCCGATTTGCGTGTCGCTTCGATGCCTGATGGTTTGGATCCGGATGAAATCGTGGCGCGCAATCGCGAAGAGTGGAAAACGCTCATTGACAATGCCAAACCGATTGTGACGCATGTGATGGAAACGCTAGCAGTGGGACGCGATTTAAGAGATCCCAAAGTAAAGAATCAAATTGCATCACAAATTTTGCCGTTGATTGAAGATCTGCCAAATGCGCCGGAACGCGATACATACCGTCAACAGCTGGCGCGCATGTTGAAGGTGGATGAACGCGCATTAACCGGTACGCAGGCTCAAAATCCGCGCCAGAAGCGACCGAGAATCGTTAAGCAGAAAAATATTCCAGAGTCGCCGAATACTTCAATAACGATCTCTTCGAGTCAAAAAGTCGAAGAATATATCGTCGCCGTTCTGCTTCGCAAACCCGAACTGCTTTATCGATTGGATCGGCTTCTTCAGCAATATGGTTTGAGGCGTTTATCGGCGGAGGATTTCGAGTATACTGATTATCAGTTGCTGTTTGGCTTGATCCACGATGCAGTGGAGCAGGATCAAACGGAGCATCATGATTTCGTGATCGAGTCTTTGCCCGAAAGCTTGCGCGGGCTTTCGCACGAGCTGCTGGCTCAAACGGAAAAGCTTGATCCGTTGGATGAAAAGATTTTGGAGGAATTGTTGCGCGGCGCCATTAAATTGCGGCGCGTGACGGCTGGCGAAAACCTGAATCAATTGCGTTTCTTGCAGGAGGATGCCCAGCAGATTGGCGACCTGCGTGCAGCTTCATATCAGGATTTGGTTTTAAAGCATACGCGTTTGTTGCGGGATTTGGATCAGGCTTATCGTAAGATGTCGTTGAAGCGGTTGGAATAAATCTAGGAACGCCTTTGTGAGGGATAAGAGGCCGACATGGTAGCGAAGAAGAAAACCAGGAAGAAAAGCAAATTGCATCCGCGTTTGTCTCCTGAGAAGAACTCGTCCTTGAAGTCATCGCGCCCAAGGAAGATGGCTGTCGATGAACCTTTGGATGAAACGAATCTTGAAGACGAATTGGAGTTGGATGCAAATATGCCGGTCGAGGTTGAGCTTGATATATCTCTACCCGATTCGGATTTATTGGCGGAAGATGTGCACGGTGAAAAACGACCGGAGATCGCGGCTGAGTTGTCACAAGATCCGGTGCGACTTTATTTACGCGAGATCGGTCAGATCAAGTTGCTTAGTTTCGATGATGAATTTCGCATCGCGACAATCATGGAAGCCAGACGGCTTGTGGGAATGTTCCGCCGTCATCCGGTTCGTAAAGGCGTTTTACCCGCAACAGGAATCTATCATAGCCTGCTCACTGAATTACATACATCTTGGAAACGATTCGGGCAGGATGCGAAGCGCTTTCGAATCGAATTGCCCGATCTTTGTTTGATAATTGCCGAGGCACAAGCGCTCCAACATGGATCGGAGACGAATACACCGTCCTACGTGCGTTCCTTCCTCGCCAGTGATCAATGGAAACAAGATCCGGTCTGGGCGACTATGGTTCGAAAAGCCTATAGTGTTTTTCTATGCTTTTATCTTTTGCCCGAGGATTATGCAAACTGGCTGGCTCGCCATATTGAGAATTGTCAAAAACTACCGGTCTTGCGAACCCTCTACCGGAATCTGCCTAAAGAGAAGATTCTGCTCCAAGAAATTGATTCCGCTCAGGCTCGCGCATTGGATGCAAATCAAGCTCTTATTCGCGCCAACTTGCGCTTGGTGGTCAGCGTTGCAAAGAAATATCTCGGCCGTGGCATCTCCTTGCTTGATTTGATTCAGGAGGGCAATATTGGTTTGATGCGCGCGGTCGGAAAGTTTGATCCGCGACGCGGCTACAAATTCAGCACATATGCCACCTGGTGGATTCGCCAGGCCATCAATCGTTCGATTGCCGAACAGGCGCGTACGATCCGCATTCCTGTGCATTTGTTTGAATCCATTTCCCGGATCTTGCGTGCCCAACGTGACCTGACTCAAGAACTAGGTTATGAGCCGACGAATGAAGAAATTGCGCTTGAAGTTGGATATCTGTCCGCGGCAGATATGCAAGACGTCATGCGTGCACATGCGGAGGAGAAACCGCTCGGACCTGCTCTTCAACGTCGGCTGGAATATGCCACGCGCAGAGTGGATCGCGTGTTGCGTTCCGCCGAAGAGCCTGTTTCATTGGAGGGTCCGGTGGGGGATGAAGATTCAAGTCAATTGGGTGATTTTATTGTGGATGAGGATGCTCTATCCCCGATAGATTCTGCGGCGCGGGAAATGCTTCGTGAGCAAATTCAACATACACTGGATGGACTCCCCGATCGCGAGCGGGAGGTGCTGGAGTTGCGCTTCGGATTAACTGATGGAAAAGATCACACGCTGGAAGAAGTCAGTCGTTATTTTGATTTAACGCGCGAACGAATCCGCCAGATCGAAGCCAAGGCTTTGCGAAAGCTGCGCCATCCGGAATATAGTAAGCCATTGGAGGACTATTTAGGGTAAGGATTCACTAAAGAGAACAGCTGAATCGGCTGCTCTTTTCTTAATTTTTCCAATATAACCATTTTCATCCTTTTTGTGAAATGTGACACATTATCTAGCCCCCCAAAAACACTTATGATATACTTCATCGCCAGCGTACGGGTTTGTACAACCGAGCAAACGTAGTGAGGAGCGCTTTGAGGTGTCGATGTTGATTCCATATATTGCCATCGCTGTGATGGTTGTAGTGGCTACTTTTATTGCTGTGGCTGCCATTGGTTTGGGGGAATTGTTTGGGCCGAAGAAAAAGACAAAAGTCAAGGAAGAGCCGTATGAATCTGGAATCGCGCCGATCGGTCCAGGGACGCGGCGGATGCCCGTCCGCTTTTATCTGATCGCGGTGCTATTCATTTTGTTCGATATCGAAGTGATCTTCTTCCTGCCGTGGGCGGTTGTCTTTCGCCAGCTCGGATTGTTTGGGCTGGCTGAGATGGCCGTGTTTATCGTTATCTTATTGATTGGTTACATTTACGCGTGGAAAAAAGGAGCGTTGGAATGGGAGTAGAGCAAAAGCTTGGCAATATGGGCGTGGTGACCACCACACTCGAGACCGCCGTGAATTGGGCGCGCACTAACGCCATGTGGCCGATGTTGTTCGGGCTGGCCTGCTGCGCGATTGAGATGATGTCGGCGCAGGCGGCAAATTATGATATGAGCCGCTTCGGGATGGAGCTCATGCGGCCCAGCCCGCGCCAGTCAGACTTGATGATCGTGGCCGGACGAGTCTCGCGCAAGATGGCGCCTGTTCTGCGTCGTTTGTACGACCAGATGCCCGAACCGAAATGGGTGATCGCGATGGGTGATTGCGCCTCATGCGGCGGCGTGTTCAACAACTATGCCATCGTTCAAGGCGTGGATGAGGTCGTGCCGGTGGATGTTTATGTGGCAGGTTGCCCGCCGCGCCCGGAAGCGTTGATCCATGGTGTGGTGACGCTGTTTGAAAAAGTCAAAGGCGAAAAGTTCGCGGATTTGGCGAAAGCGTAGCATATAAGTAAAAAGTAGTAGCGACCTAGGTCGCTACTACTTTAGGAAGATTTATGGACACTAGACTCGAAAAGATCGTCAAGGTATTGCAGGAAAAGGCCAATGCAACCTACGAGGAATTTCGCGATGAGGTGCATGTTTTTATCAATGCCGGGCAAATCGTCGATGCTTTGACCTTTCTGCGCGATGAGCATCAATTCTCTCTGCTCTCTGCGATGACCGCGGTGGATTACTGGCCTGAAGAAAGTCCGCGCTTTCATGTGATCTATCAGCTCACATCGCTCACGCAAAACTTATCCATTCAGTTGAGAGTTCTCGTAAATGGCGACCAACCAAAGGTTCCGACGGCGACGCGGGTGTTTGAAGTTGCGAACTGGCGTGAACGCGAAATCATGGACATGTTTGGCATTGACTTCGATGGTCATCCCGATCCGCGCCGTATACTGATGCCCGAAGATTGGGAAGGACATCCGCTGCGCAAGGATTATCCGCTGGGATATGAAGAGCCACAATTCACGTTCAACTTTGAAGAGATCGATTTGCGCAAGCCGTACGCCAAGGAATAGTTATGAGTGAATATCAGTTGCAAGAGATTCCTGTTGGCCCATACAAACATTTAGTTTCGGAGCGCGCCTTGACAGGCGAGACCATGTTGCTCAACATGGGGCCGCAACATCCGTCTACGCATGGCGTTCTACGTTTGTTGCTGGAGCTGGACGGCGAGATCGTTATCAATTGCATTCCCGATATTGGTTTCCTGCATACAGGCATTGAGAAAAACATGGAAGCCAAGACGTATCTCAAGGCGGAAGTGATGACTGACCGACTCGATTATATGAATAACATGGGCAATAATCTGGCCTATGTGATGGCGGTCGAGAAACTAGTCGGCCTCGATGTGCCGCCGCGCGCACAAGCCTTGCGTGTGATCCTGACCGAGTTGCAGCGCATCGCTTCGCATTTGGTCTGGCTCGGCACCTCAGGGCTTGACCTTGCGGCAATGTCTGTGTTTTTGTATTGTTTCCGCGAACGCGAGATCATCCTCGATATCTTCGAATTGGTTTCAGGTCAGCGCATGATGGTGACATATTTCCGACCCGGCGGCGTGTGGCGCGACGTGCCGGTTGAATTCGAAGCCGCGGTGCGGAATTTCATCAAGATTTTTCCGAAACGGATTGACGAGTACGAAGCCTTGTTGACAAAGAATCCGCTTTGGCTGGACCGGATGGTGGGCATCGGCAAACTCGACGCGGCCACCGCGCTTCAGCATGGCGTGACCGGGCCGATGTTACGCGCTTCCGGCGTGAATTGGGATTTGCGAAAAATCCGTCCTTATGCGGGATACGAACAATATGATTTCAATGTGCCGGTTGAAACCAAAGGCGATACATACGCGCGTTATATCGTGCGCGTGCAGGAGTTGCGCGAATCGTTGAAGATCGTGGAACAGGCATTGAATAAACTGCCGATGGGTCCCGTCTGCAGTGACAACCGCAAATTTGTCCCGCCGCCGCGTTCGGAGATTGGCACGAGCATGGAAGCGTTGATCCATCACTTCAAATTGTGGACGGAAGGTTTCGTTGCGCCGAAGGCTTCCATTTATAGCGCGGTCGAGAGCCCACGCGGCGAGTTGGGCGTTTACCTCGAAGGCGATGGCGGGCCAAAGCCTTACCGCGTTCACTGGCGCACGCCTTCCTTCGATAATCTTTCGGTGGTATCCAAAATTGTTAAAGGACATCTGGTGGCGGATTTGATCGCCATTCTGGCCTCGATCGACATCGTCCTCGGAGACATTGACCGATGAGTCTTGCCAATAAATATCCAAAAGAAGTAAAACAAATCCTGGCGAAGTATCCACCCGAATATAAGCGTTCGGCGGTGATGCCTCTGTTATATCTCGCGCAACGCGAAGAGAGTTACATTACCAAAGACGCGATGCAGGATATCGCGGAAACGCTGGAAATCAGCATCACCGATGTTGGCGCGATTGTTGGTTTCTATACGTTGTATCATGATAAAAAAGAAGGAAAGTATCGGATGCAGGTTTGTACCGACTTGCCTTGCGCGTTGCGCGGCGCCGATCAATTTATGGAATCGTTGTGCGCCAATCTTGGAATCAAAGTTGGCGAGACAACGGCGGACGGCTTGGTCACACTCGAAGCCGTAACCTGCCTCGCCGCTTGCGATAAAGCACCGATGTTCCAAATTCAAATGGCGAATGGCCTTGAATATCACGAAAACATGACGGTTGATAAGACGATGGAATTGATCGCGACCCTCAAACGGTCGGGTGTGGAGGCGGAATAATGTCTTATATCCTCCTTCGTCATCGCGACATTCCTGATATCAGCAACCTGAACGTTTATAAAAAGAATGGCGGCTTAGAGGCTTTTAAAAAGACCGTGACGAAGATGAAGCCGAACGAAGTCACCGACTTGGTCAAAGCTTCGGGCCTGCGCGGACGCGGCGGTGCCGGTTTCCCGACCGGCATGAAATGGTCGTTCATTGACAGTAAGAGCTGGCCGCATTATGTCGTCGCCAATGCGGATGAATCTGAACCAGGCACGTTCAAGGACCGCGAGATCATGGAAGGCAATCCGTTTCAGTTTTTGGAGGGTGTAGCGATTGCATCGTATGCGGTCGGTGCGAAGGCCGCGTACGTTTATCTGCGCGGCGAGTTCTGGCAGATTGCAAAATCCCTCGATGAAAAGATCGCGGAGATGGAAGATGCCGGTTATCTAGGCGAAAAACTCTTTGGCACGGATTATTCGCTTCGCATCTATACCCACCTCGGCGCGGGCGCCTACATCTGCGGCGAAGAATCAGCCATGCTCGAATCCATCGAAGGCAAGCGTGGACAGCCGCGCATTCGTCCGCCGTTCCCAGCTGTGAAAGGTTTGTATAACAAGCCGACGGTCATCAACAATGTCGAGACCCTAACAAACCTGCCGATGATCCTTGCCAATGGCGCGGACTGGTATAAGTCCATGGGCACGCCTGATAGCGCAGGCGTAAAAATCTTTTCGCTTTCAGGCCGTGTTCGCAAACCCGGCAACTATGAGTTGCCGTTTGGGACAACATTCCGTCAATTGATTTACGAACATGGCGGCGGCGTTCAAGATGGCCGGCCTGTGAAAGCGATCATGCCGGCCGGTGCGTCGTCATCGTTTATCGTTGTGGACGACAAGGTCCTTGATACTCCAATGGATTATGTCACCGTCCGCACGCTCGGCGCGGACCTTGGGTCGGCTTCTGTCATCGTGATTGATGATACCGTCTCTATTGAGTGGATCATCAATAAGACCATTCATTTCTTCAAATATGAATCCTGCGGCAAATGCACACCCTGTCGTGAAGGGACTTATTGGATGATGCATTTGATTGACCGCGTTCATGAAGGCAATCGTTCGGACGCTGATGTGGATTTGCTCCTCAACGTTGCCAAGCAAATGCAGAACAAATGCCTTTGTCCGCTCGGTGAGTTTTCCACGATGGCGGTGGTTACAGGTATCGAAAGATTTCCACAGGATTTTAGAAAGGCGTAATTCGATATTCGATCCTCGAATATCGGTTTTATCGGAGACTTATGACCAAACAAGTCACGCTCACGATTGACGGAAAACAAGTAATAGTTCCCGAGGGGATGCTGGTGGTGGATGCCGCCAAGTTTGCGGGCATTGATGTCCCGGTCTTTTGTTATCATCCAAAAATGGAACCGGTCGGCATGTGCCGCATGTGCCTCGTCGAGATCGGTCGTCCGATAATGGATCGCAACACGGGCAAACCCATCCTCGATGATAAAGGCGAACCCAAACTTCAATTCCTGCCCAAGCTCGAAACGGCTTGCACTAATCCTGTTTCGGATGGCATGGTGATTTACACTCAATCCGAGAATGCCAAGGCCGGGCAAAAAAGCACCGTTGAATTTCTGCTGACATCGCATCCGCTCGATTGCCCGATCTGCGATAAAGGCGGCGAATGTCCGCTTCAGAACCTGACAATGGCTCATGGTCCGGGTATGAGCCGATTCTTGTATGACGAGAAAATGCATCTCGCCAAGAATGTCCCGCTGGGCGAATTGATCTACCTCGATCAGGAACGATGCATTCAATGTGCGCGTTGCATTCGCTTTCAAGATGAAGTTGCGGGCGACTCCGTGCTCGGCTTCGATGACCGCGCGCGTTCGACAAAAATCGTTTCTCTCTCGGACCCGGGATTTGATTCCGTTTTTTCGGGCAACACCACCGATATTTGTCCGGTCGGTGCGTTGACCACAGCGGACTTCCGTTTTGGTGCGCGTCCATGGGAATTGGGGGATTCGGCTTCGGTCTGTTCACAGTGTCCGGTTGGATGCAACATCACTTTCAACACGCGGCGTGAAGCAAAAGCGGATGGCAAAATTGTCATCAAGCGCGTCATGCCGCGGCAGAATGAACAGGTTAACGAAACCTGGATTTGCGATAAAGGTCGCTTCGCTTTTCATTATGTGGAGAGCAAGGATCGTTTGAAAAAACCGTTGGTTCGCAAAGATGGCAAACTGACGCGCACTTCATGGGACGTCGCGACCAAAGCCGCGGGAGAATCGTTTGCGAAGGCGAAAAAGAATCTGGCGGTGCTTGCTTCCGGCCGTTTATCCAATGAAGATTTATTCAACTTAAAAGCACTTGCAGATCAAGTGGGCGGCAAGGCTGTCTTATATTCCAACCTGGGCGGCGGCGATTTGACATCGCTGGTTGGTGTGGGTCAAGGCACAAACCTAGGCGAAATGGGCAAAGGTTCAACCTTGGTGGTTGTGGCTTCTGATTTATATGAAGAAGCGCCCATCTGGTATTTGCGTATCAAACAAGCCGCGCAACGCGGCGCGACCTTGATCGTTGCCAACCCTCGTGAGACCAAGCTGGATCGCTTTGCTTCATTTGTGATTCGTTATGCCTACGGCGATGAAGTAAAAACGATTCAGGATTTGACGAAGAAAGGCAAGATCGGCGATGCTTTTGTCAAGGCCGAAAATTCGGTCATCTTGTTTGGCGGCGAAGGCCTCGGCCTGGATGGTTCAACGGCTTTAGCTACCGCCTGTGCCCGCGCCTTGAATGACACCAGCCATGTCGGCAGGCCGAACAATGGCTTGATCGGCGTGTGGCAGAGAGCAAACGATCAGGGGGCGTGGGAAGTTGGATTCCGCCCCGAGGAGAATCTCCAAGCCCTCTTCGATAAAGCGGACGCAGTTTATATTGTGGGTGCCGATCCGTTCGGCGACGGCATGTTAAAAATCAAAGACGCAAGACGGAAACCGTTCATTGTAGTGCAGGATTTATTTGAAACCGAAACCGCAAAAATCGCAAATGTGGTTTTGCCCGTGCAAGCCTACACTGAACGTGAGGGCACGTTCACATCCGGCGAACGGCGCGTTCAACGATTCTATCCTGCTGTTCCCGCCCTAGATGGAACCAAGCCAGACTTTTCACTCACTTCGCAGGTAGCGAAGCAAATGGGTGTGATTCTCGAAGGCACATCTGCCTCAGTGGTGTTTGAAATCATGGTTGAAGATCAGCCATCGTTCGCGGGTCTGGATTATGCCAAATTGGCTGAAGTGAAATCGCAGTGGCCGATTGTCGGACGCGGCGATTTATATTACGGCGGCACAACTTATGAGAACAAGCAGGGATTGGGCGCACAGTTGTCGAACGCCGCATACCGCGGCGAAAAATTCAGCCTGCCGCGGGTCCAGAAAGTTGCGGCGCTTCGTCCGAAGGAAAAGAAACTGCTGGCTGTGCCGATCACTAAATTATATGATCGCGGCGTGACGGTGTCCACCGCTGAATTGCTCGATCAAAGAATCGGCGAAGCATTTATTGCGTTGCATCCGTCTGCGGCGGAACGATTCGCAGTGAAGGCGGGCGAACGCGTGAAATTGAGTCTGGATGGCGTGAGCGAAGAAGTGCCGGTCAGGATTGACGATACGATTTCGGCAGGCGTGGTGTTGGTGCCGCGCTCGATGGGATTGCCAATCCATAAGCCAATCGAGGTAAGTGTGAAAGCCATTAAGAAGGCAGCGGCGAGGTAACGATGGAATTGTGGATTGAATGGATCATTAAAGGTTTCGTCCTGGCGTTCGCGATTCTTACAGGCTTTGCCTACTTAACCTTATATGAACGCCGCGCTCTGGCTCGCATCCAAGTTCGTATCGGACCGAATCGTGCCGGGCCGCAAGGATTGTTGCAGCCGATGGCAGATGCGGTGAAGTTGATCTTCAAGGAAGAGTTCACTCCAGCCAGCGCGGATAAAGTGTTGTTTGTGCTCGCGCCCATTATGACGGTTGTGCCTGCGTTAATCATCGCGGCCGTCATTCCATTCGGGACACAGTTTGCTCTTCCATTTATTGATCACCCCATTACTCTTTACGTTGCAGACATCAATGTTGGTGTGCTGTATTTGACGGCGATTGCTTCCATCGCGGTTTATGGGATCGTGCTGGCAGGCTGGTCGTCGAATAATAAATATGCCATGCTGGGTGGTATGCGGTCGGCGGCGCAGATGATCTCATATGAACTGGCGCTCGGGCTTTGTTTTGTGATTGCGATCATGCTCGGCAATTCCATGAGTCTCATTGATATTGTCAATGCCCAGAAGGATGTTTGGTTCGCAGTACTCCAACCGGTCGGCGCGCTGATCTTTATGGTCACCACACTGGCCGAAGTAAATCGCGCACCGTTCGACATGCCCGAAGCGGAACAGGAATTGGCGGCGGGTTATCACAGTGAATATTCTGGCATGAAGTTCGCACTGTTCTTCATGGCTGAATATTCGAAGATGATCGTCATCAGTATGATCGCGGCGACGTTGTATTTCGGCGGCTATCGCGAATTCTGGTTTTTGCAAGGCACAATCTTGAGCGTGGATCGTTTCTGGTGGCTGGGTCCCATCTATCTTTTGTTAAAAGTCATCGTGCTTTTGTTCTTCATGATTTGGATCCGCGCGACCTGGCCGCGCATCCGCTACGACCGCCTGATGGCCTTCGGCTGGAAAGTGTTGTTGCCGCTCTCCATAGTGGTGGTCTTCCTGACCGCGGTTGGGATTGTTTTGGTTCAGCAATTTGGCGCAGTTTATATTTGGTTTATCCCGATATCCTCCCTCGTTGCTGGTTTGATTGCGGCCTTACTGGTGAACATTTCGCTGAGAAGGAAGGTGGCTCGTGCTTAGAGAATTAACGCGCGGTCTCGCTACCACGCTCAAATCCATGTTTGAGCGGCCGGTGACGATTCAATATCCGGAAGAGAAGCGGCCCGTCCGCCCGCGCTTTCGCGGACGCCACGTGCTGAAACGCTACGATAACGGATTGGAGAAGTGCATCGGTTGTTCATTATGTGCGGCGGCTTGTCCCTCGGACGCCATCTTTGTGGAAGCATCCGAAAATACAGACGAGAAGCGTTTCTCACCCGGCGACCGCTATGCATCCACATATGAGATCAATATGTTGAGGTGTATTTATTGTGGCTTTTGCGAAGATGCCTGCCCAACCGAAGCGATTGTCCTCGGCGATAATTATGAGTTGACCTTTACAGATCGCCGCGATGCCATCTATGATAAGGATATGCTTCTTGAATCCGTATCGGCTGGCACACAGACTACACCGCAAAAGACATTGCACGGCGAATTTACCCGCTCGGTGCCTCAAATGAAGGACCCGCAGGATTAATTATGAATGCTCAACTGATTACATTTTTTATTCTTGCGATCATTGCCATTGCCGCGGCAATGGCAATGTTGTTCAGCCGCAGCGCGGTTTATTCGGCGCTGTTCCTCGTGCTGAATTTTGGAACGGTGGCAGTCTTTTATATTCTTTTGAACGCGCCGTTCATTGCGATGGCACAGGTCAGCGTGTATGCGGGCGCGATCATGGTGCTGTTCCTGTTCGTCATCATGTTGTTGGGAACGGAACTCCTTCCGCCTACGAATGCGTTGCCGTGGCAGAGACCGCTGGCGATTTTCCTCGGTGTGATTCTTTTTGCCGAGTCAGGGTATTTGCTTTTTATTCGCAACGCCGCGACCGGTGACGTGCCTCAACCGATCCAAACTTTTGGCAGTCCGCAGGCAGTGGGGCAGGCATTGTTCAGCTCTTATTTACTTCCATTTGAAGTTACGTCTGTGCTGTTATTGATTGCCATGGTGGGCGCGATTGTCTTAGCCGTCAGGGAGAAAGGAAAGTAGCGATGGTTCCTGTCACTGATTATGTTGCTCTTTCTGCCATTCTGTTTACCATCGGCGCGCTCGGCGTGCTCATCCGCCGCAATCCCCTGGTTATCTTCATGTCTATTGAATTGATGCTTAACGCGGCCAACCTGGTTTTTGTGGCATTCACTCGAGTCTACAACGTGCTTGCCGGCCAGATCTTTGTTTTTTTTGTGATGACGGTTGCGGCAGCGGAAGTCGCGGTCGGTCTGGCTTTGATCGTGACCATCTTCCGCACCAAGCACAGCATCAACATTGATGAAATGAACAGCCTCAAGGGATAACTCATGACGTTTTTCTATCTCGCTCCCTGGATCGTCTTTTTCCCCGTTATCGGTCTGCTGGTCAACCTCATCTTTGGTGATCGTTTCAGCGAAAGGGTTATCGGCACGGTGGCAAGTATTGCATCAGGGCTTGCATTCGTTGTCTCGGTTTTGCTGGCGTACTCCTTGACACAACATCCCGATGCCGTTCGCTGGACGATAGGTGAATGGATTCATGTCGGGACTCTGCAACTCGATTGGATATTTCGCGTCGATACACTTTCGACCACGATGATGCTGGTAGTCTCCAGCGTTGGGACGCTGATCCATATCTACGCCATCGGATATATGCACGAGGATGTGCGCTTTAAATCGGACCTCAAGCGGTTCCGCCGCTTCTTTGTTTATCTCAATCTATTCATCGCCGCCATGATGATCCTCGTCGGTGGCGACTCATACCTGATGCTCTTCGTCGGCTGGGAAGGTGTGGGACTTTGCTCGTTCCTGCTGATCGGCTTCTGGTATGAGATGGATACGCTTGGCCGACCCTCATGGGCAAATTCGGACGCGGCCAAGAAAGCCTTTATCGCCAATCGCATCGGCGACTTTGGCTTCTTGATTGCGGCGTTCTTGATGTTTTGGGCATTCCATAGTCTGCAGTTTGATCAGATTTTTCAACAAGCGCCTGCAATTGCCGCCAGCAATCCAGGTTTGATCACAGCCATCACGCTTTTCCTGCTTTTGGGCGTGACCGGCAAGTCGGCGCAGATTCCGCTCTTTGTCTGGTTGCCGGATGCGATGGCTGGTCCGACTCCGGTCTCAGCCTTGATCCATGCCGCGACGATGGTGACCGCGGGCGTGTATCTCGTCACACGTTCTGCCGCGTTATATGTGACCGTTCCCGCTGCTCAATACATCGTGGCCTTGGTCGGCGCAGTGACCGCGCTCTTCGCTGCCACGATTGCAGTTGGTCAATACGACATCAAGAAAGTCTTGGCGTATTCAACCATCAGCCAATTGGGCTTTATGGTGGCGGGCGTGGGCATGGGCGCGTTCGCGGCAGGAATGTTTCATCTTGTCACGCATGCATTTTTCAAAGCGTTGTTATTCCTTTCTGCTGGTTCCGTGATCCTCGGCATGGAACGCGGCCATCATCACTTGGCTCATACCGATCATGACGAGAAACAGGATAAAGGAAGGAAAAAGAAAGAAGACAAGAGTCATGGTGATGCGCATGAGGAGGTTTTCGATCCCAACGATATGCGCAACATGGGCGGACTTCGCAAAACCATGCCGGTCACGTTTTGGCTTTATTTAATAGGTACGCTGGCGTTGGCAGGCATTTGGCCCTTTGCTGGTTTCTGGTCGAAGGATGAAATTTTGGCGAACGCATTCAGCCAGGGCTTCACGGCGATTTATTGGTTGCTGACGATTGCCGCGTTCTTTACTGCCTTCTATATGGGGCGTCAGATTTGGATGGTATTTTTCGGCGGGCCGCGTCATGAAGCCGCCGCGCACGCGGAAGAAAGCCCGAGGCTGATCACCATTCCGTTGATGGTGCTGGCCGTTCTATCGGTCGTGGGCGGAGCGTTGAATTATCCCGGCCTGGAAACGTTAAGCCATTGGCTCGATCAGACCGTTGCATTCATCAAGCCTATCGAGTTCCAAATGAACGTGGCGTTGATCTCAACTGGTGTGGCTTTGCTTGCCATCCTGATATCATGGCTTCTTTACGGCCGCAAGCCGCTCAAAGTTGGTGAGATCGATCCACTCCAGAATATGCTAGGCCCGATCTTTACCGGCATGGAACGCAAATGGTTTGTGGATGAACTGTATTGGGCTTTATTCCTTGACCGTTACGTAGATGTTTCCCGTTTTGTGGCGGATGTGATTGATGGAAAGTTTTGGCATGATTGGTTCCACGAGAAAGTCATCGCCGGAACCTATAACTGGCTCAGCCATATCGCGCTCAATCGTTATGCGGATCAGCTCGGCATCGATGCGTTTTTCAATAGCCTCGGCCAGTGGACGAAGGATACCGCCTCTGGTTTGCGTCGCTTCCAAAATGGTTTTGTGCGGAGTTATGCGCTTTTTGTTCTCATTGGTGTTGTTGCAATTTTGGGATATTTGATCTTCAAATAATTTGTAGGATGAGGTTCACATGGATTTTATTTTCCAACCCCTCACGCTCCTGACTTTCTTCCCGCTCCTGGGCGTGCTTGTCTTGCTGTTCGTTCCCAGCGACAAGAAAAATATTTTGCGCTGGGTTGCGCTGATCACCACGCTGATCACGTTCGGCATTTCGATCTGGGTGCTGACGCTCTTCAACGCGTCCAACCCGGACCTGCAGTTGGTTGCTAAATACGATTGGATCACTGTCGCTGGATGGAACATCCAATATCACCTCGGAGTGGATGGGCTCAGCATCCTGTTGGTTCTGTTGACAACCTTCCTCACGCCGATCTCCATTCTATCAACGTGGACTGCGGTCGAGGAGCGCGTCAAGGATTTCATGCTGTTCTTCCTATTGCTTGAAGTCGGCATGATAGGTGTATTCCTGGCACAGGATTTATTCCTTTTCTATATCTTCTGGGAATTCACCCTCGTCCCGATGTATTTCCTGATCGGCATCTGGGGCGGACCTCGCCGCATTTATGCCGCCATCAAATTCTTTCTGTACACGATGGCTGGTTCCATCCTGATGTTGCTTGCCATTTTGTGGCTTGGAATTTATCAGGGCACATTCTCTGTTCCCGATTTGATTGCCAAGGGCGGCATTGATCCACATACACAGCTGTGGCTGTTCATTGCGTTTGCCGCTGCGTTCGCCATCAAAGTTCCGATGTGGCCTTTGCATTCTTGGTTGCCCGATGCCCATGTCGAAGCGCCGACCGCAGGTTCCGTGATTCTTGCGGGCGTTCTGTTGAAGATGGGAACATATGGTTTCCTGCGTTTCAACCTGACTCTGTTCCCGCAAGCCGCGCTGCAGGCTGCTCCAACCCTCGCTGTGTTGGCCGTGATCGGCATCATCTATGGTGCGGCGGTTTCGTATGCGCAGACCGACATCAAGAAACTGGTCGCGTATTCGTCCGTCAGCCATCTTGGTTTTGTAATGCTCGGATTGTTTGCGCTGAATCCGTTGGGCATTTCCGGCGCCATCCTGCAAATGATCAATCATGGTCTCAGCACGGGAGCGTTGTTTTTGCTGGTTGGTATGGTCTATGAACAGACGCATACGCGCGAGTTTAAAGTCTATGGTGGGTTATGGAAGGTGATGCCAATCTTTGGCACGATCATGCTGATCGTCTCACTCTCCTCGATGGGCCTGCCCGGCTTGAACGGTTTCGTGGGCGAGTTCACGATATTGCTCGGCGCGTGGGGCGCTGGATTGAAAGGCGGTTCGTATGGTTCATTCTGGTACGCGGGCCTCGCCGCGTTGGGTGTCATCATGGCTGCGGTCTATATCCTTTATATGTTCCAAAAGATTTTCATGGGACCGGAAGGTTCGATTGTGGAAGAAGTCAAAAAGCGCGGACACGCCTTGCGCGATTTGAATGCTCGCGAGATCGTTACCGTTGTTCCACTGCTCATCTTTATCTTTTGGATCGGTCTCTATCCCGCGCCGTTCTTTCATCTGATGGCTCCCGCAGTGGCTAAGCTCGTCGCTGGATTGCAGACCGCTGCGACCGCAATGAGATAATCTTTCCCTCACCCTTTGCCCCTCTCCCAATGGGAGAGGAGTTGAGGTGAGGGAGGAGATAATATGCCTCCTGTGAATTTTTCTCTTATCCTTCCGCTTCTCACGCTGACCATTTGGGCGTGCCTGCTTTTGCTGGTTGATCTTTTGGTCAAGCGCAAAGAGATCACGGCTTTGCTCGCCGCCCTCGGTCTGGCGATTTCGCTCGGCATGACTATCTCGCAGATTGGCTCATCAGGCACTGGCTTCAACAACATGGTCGTGCTCGATGGCTTTTCCATTTTTGTGGACGCGCTATTGCTGGTCACGGGTTTGTTTAGCGTTGCGGTGGCTCATGGTTACATCAAACGCATGGGCATCGAGCGCGGTGAATATTACACACTCCTGCTGTTTAGCGTGGCGGGTATGATGCTCATGGCGCAAGCCGCCGACCTCATCATCGTTTTCCTCGCGCTCGAAATGCTCTCGATCCCGCTTTATGTTCTTTCCGCATTTGCGCGTCCCAACACGGACTCGGAAGAAGCCGGCATGAAGTATTTTTTGCTGGGCGCATTCTCGACGGGATTTGTGGTGTACGGGATTGCTTTGGTCTTCGGCGCGACCGGTTCAACTTCGCTCAGCGCGATTATGAGTGCCGCATCTTCCGGGACCTCAAACGTGCTCCTGCTGACGATTGGCTCGGCCCTCATCCTCGTTGGACTCAGTTTCAAGGTCGCGGCAGTTCCGTTCCACATGTGGACGCCCGATGTGTACCAGGGCGCACCTTCTTCAGTGACCGCGTTCATGGCCGCGGGTGCCAAGATTGCGGGCTTCGCTGCGTTGTTGCGTGTCTTCGCATTGGCTTTTCCATCATTGGCTGGTAATTTAACTCCCGTTCTCGCCGTGATCTCTGCTTTGACAATGATCGTGGGGAATGTCATTGCCATCGCACAGACGAATATCAAGCGGCTGTTGGCTTATTCCAGCATCGCTCATGCCGGTTATATCCTGATGGCTTTCGTGCCTTACGGACAAGCGAAGGTGGTGTCTACTTCAGTCGCTGCCGGACTCTTCTATCTCGTCTCCTATGTGCTGACCAACTTCGGCGCGTGGGCTGTGGTGATTGCGTTGGAAAAGTCGGAAGGGAAGGGACTTGAGATCAGCGATTACGGAGGCCTCGGGCGGAAGTATCCCGCTTTAGCCGCGGCGATGACCGTCTTCATGCTTTCGTTGACCGGCATTCCACCGACGCTAGGTTTCGTCGGCAAGTTCTATCTTTTCCGCGCCGCCATCCAGGGACAGTTCTATCTGCTGGCTGTGATCGGCGTGCTGACTTCGCTCATCTCCGCTTACTATTATTTGCGGGTGGTGGTGACGATGTATATGCGCGAAGGCGACCCTGAGGCCGCGAATGAACCCTGGCTCAACATCACGTGGGGACTGGCTGCGTTGTTGACCGTGATCGTCAGCCTCGTGCCGCAGTTTTTGTTTGCATGGGCCAATGCGGCGGTGTTGAAGTTGTTTTAGTAAGTAAATGAAATAAAAAAAGGAGATGGATAATCATCCATCTCCTTTTTAATTCTAGCGCTTTGTTGGGCTGCCGCTGGCAATGATGTCCCTGCGTGGAAAAGTGCGAGTCGCCTACCGTTGCAACATGCCTACGCGTCTTTGCTTCTAGCACAGGCGATCCAATCGAAGCCCGTAACATCATGCTGCCCAAGCACCAAACTCAACTGTGCAGCGTGTTCCTGAACATGCCGCATACTGTACATCTGTAGCTCTAGGAAACTGGGTTCCATCCACTCAAATACGCAGCGTTGTTGCGCTTGCTCGTCTGTTAGCCCCTCGATCGTCGATTGGCACTTCTCGCGGCAGGCCTCCAGATACTCAAGGATCTGATCCTTCGTGTAGGGTCGCTCCGGCAACGCCCCAAGGATAAAGGGTGATGGTGGCGCAAAACCTTCCATGGTGCCTGTCAGAAATAGGTCTAGCCAGCGCAGTGTGTGGTAGGCAATAAACCAGAACTGGCCATACCGTTCATCGCCCGGATCCTTCCACAACACATCAGTCCAGAGATGGTCTGGGCATAAGCTAATGGCATCACCCAGCATATCGATGGCAGCCCCAAACTGCTGCCAAGTGCTCGTTCTCCAGTCGATTTCCATCATGTTGCCTCCTATGATGGTAAGTGTGTATTCAGGGGAACAGTTGCTCTTCAGAGCGATTCGCGGTTATTCGGGCGGCCCAACTAGTGTTTAAGCGGGCAATATAATAGCCTTTGGACTAAAGAAATATGAGGCGGGGATTATAAGCACGGAAATATAACAGGTCAATGGAAAGGCCGTTCCACTGGCAGTTAGGCCTTTGGATAGGCCACACGCCGTGATCTCCTCAATAACACGGTGTGTCATCGGCGTCGTTCTGATAATTGTTCCAATCATATGTCGTTGCGAGTCGCGCTTCCACCTACCTTCGAGAAAAAGCAACAGGCAGTTCAAGGAACTTCCCATATTTCTCAGCTGCTGCGCTGACAGTTTGTTTTTCGGATTTTGTCAGGGGGGCGAAGGGGTCCAATTCGATGATGACCGCATCCTTTTTGAGAGTCCGTTTCCATGTCCCTGCGACTTGACCGTTGATAACCAGCGTGTGTTGAAAGAGGGGATTGCTGCGCGCGTCAAGCTTATGCATATGCGATGAGTCGAAGATGGCACTTCGGTCAGTGTAGCCGACGATATATTCATCAAAACTTGGCAGCAAGTACGCGGCCTGACGACCGACTTTTGCAGTTGTCATGGAGGCGGCGAACCAATAGGTTTGACCATTGACCACTTCGTGTCCGAGTTGCGGCTTTACCATTTCGATTCCGCTCCGAACGTCGGCCCGGGTCATGCCCGACCACCATGTGAAATCTTCCTCGCTCGCCGGCCCGTGACCGGTAAAGTAGCGGCGGGTTAGTTCAGCCAATGCTTCTTCGCGCGATAAAGTTTTCGCGGTGGGCACGCGCTCATCGAGCAACGCATAAGTGAATTGTTTGCTGCGCCGCGCACCGCTGCATAGTATTCCATCCAATTCGGCACTAAGGATGAGATAGGTCACGCGCAGCAGATCGTTCGCCTCAATGCCTGCTTGTTGAAGCACGGATACAAGCTCGGCGCGCGTCAACTGCTGGCCATCCCGCAAGGCTTTCATCAATGCCGCATTACGCCGTTTGAAGATGGTCTTATCCAATACAAGTCTGCGATACTGATATGCGTTCGCAGCATGGACACGCGGCGCGGTCAACTCAAGCAACCAACGAATATCCTCCGGTGCGACGAAATGCCAGGTGGGCCGCATCACGTGCGTGCGAAGGATTTCTCCTTTGTTGAAAGCCTGATCAACAGTAGAGTCGATGATGCCTTTTGTGCGTTGAGCGACCGCCCATTTTGCTGCTGCATAATCCTGGGCCTGGACCGCACCCAGCCACCGAACAACATCGTCTGGCTTTTCAAATGTTTGCAGCGCAATGTGTTGATTCAAGAGTCTTTGATGTGCGATATTCATGAGGGTCATTTGTGATCTAAAAGCTGGATTGCCGCGCAGTATATCATGATGTCAATTACCAATGGGCAATTTTGTTCAAAAAATTTTCTGTTTGGCGCGGCGGCTTTGGCGGTTCGGTCTTGGATGGGCCAACCCGCCGGGTGACATCCATTAACCAGCCGGGATCTCTTCAATAACCCGGCGAGTTAATCCAGATGACTCGGCGGGTTAATCGACTTAACTCGCCGAGTTAATCGAATTAACACGGTGGGTTACAACGGGCAGGCAGAAACCCTGATTTGCGTGGGCAGAAGCTTATCTTTTTGCCTGTTTAAGCCATTCCAAAATTTGGTTGGTATGGTACTGGTAATCGCCTGCGAGGGAATTGATGATCTTGCTAACCGTGGCAGCGACACCGCTATAGTGAACGACTCCATGACTTGCTTCCAATTCTTTGGCTGGCAGGGAGAAAATAAAGGCCTCCAGGTTTTCCATGGACGATTTGAGTTGTCCAAGGAGTTCCTGTTTTGATCGAGAAGAGAACCTCTTCGTGAAACCTGAGTTGATATTGCTGTAATCATTTTTCGAATCATCATAGTAGGAAGGCGGTTTCCCTGCCAGAATGGATCGCGACGAATCGATCATGAGGCCATTCCAGCCGACGAGGTGCGCTACAACATCTCTGGGCGTCCAGTCGCCCATCGGAGATAGAAATTGCTCATCGGATAAGGAAAGAATGATTTTTGTAAAATCCTGATAGGCGTTCTTCAACGAAAGCGTAACATCTTGGCTTGTCATATTCATGAATCCTCTCTGCTTCATCTGCCCGGAATCGCGGGTGTATAGTCTGAAAATCTTATGCTCTGTCATTCGAAACTTTTCTATGGAAGGTAATTAACTCTACTGGTGCACCATTATGAAGGATCATTGCCGCGCGTATTCCGTCCGAAGGCGAACTGGGCGGAGAGATCACTTCCCGGCCTTGAAGAGCTGCTTCGAGGTCGTCCACCTCGAAGGCAACGTGCGGCACGGTCTTGATGATTTCAGGCAGGGAACAATCCGGATCGAACCGCATCCATTCAATACCATACGGACTGCTGCTGAATCCGCACACGTATATCTTGAGCTGGGGAATATGTTTCTCACCTGGACGAGGAATGGCAGTGGGTATGCCGATATGGTGATAGCGCCAGCCCAGCTTGGCAATAGCCGCCGGTGGCTCATCGTCGCGTCGATATTCAACTTGCGAAGGTTCCATCATAGAGGGTGATCTGTTATCCAATTAAGTTTCCTTGAATTTAGATTTAATTTAGATTTCATAAGCTGGATGTTTGCCAGTGAAACGGGCTACAACGAATCGTAGTTGACGTGCCTCAATTCCATGCATCTCTAAGTTGTCCCAGCCCATTCACTGCCTCCAGCGTGAACTCTTCGGGAATCCCAAAGCGTTCTAAGACAACTTGGCTCAATTCTTCCTTGCTGGCTAAGCTTTGGATGCTGGATGCAGTTCCTTGAGACTCAATCACTGTCAGATTATGAATGACAAGGGAGCGCGTTGGAAAGAAGCGCGCCAGCAAGAGTGCATTCATGAGGGTGGCATCTTCCCGATAGGAAGCGGCGATGACCTGTTCGAACTCATGAATCTGTCTGGGTGCTGGTTTTGCCAAATAATCATGGTTCAGGTTTCCGTCTCTGTATAACTCCATGCGTGAACAGCCACTTACATCCTGAGGCTTAAGCACATAGCGTTCACGACCCAGCACGATGATGTAGTCTGTTGTCAAATCGCGCGGCATGGGAGTCAGGAACGGAGCTGCATACCCAACGTCCACGAGATATTCCCGTTTCTCTATATTCACCATGCTTACCAAATGGACATCCGGGTTCGACATATCCGCGCCGCACAACCGGTTCTGGTACCCAAGGTTCGCCAACAGTTGATAGAGGTAGTAGTTATTGGTATAGCACGTCCCGCCAAAATGGAATTGCTCGATGCCATCCAGGAATAGTTCAAGACTGGGGATGCCTCGCAAGCCCTGACGCTTTTTGTAGTATAGCTTGGATACGTTTTCAAAGGGTACCCGCGATAAGTGCGCCTGGACGAGTTCGCATAAGGCATCCATACTGGGCTTTTGTCTCCGTACGCCTAGCAGGCTGAGATAACGCTCAAGGAGTTCCGGCGGTATGGCGGGATAAAGTGTATTCATGTGAGAGCGCGTATTACTTTCCATCCAGTTTCCATTATGGGTAGCTCAGCGTTTCGCTTTGGGAATAATTCAATGCAACTGATGAGGCTGTAACGATCCCCGTCTATGCTCGTTGATTGTACTTGCCACTGCTAAATAGCTTATCGGGATGGCTTGATACAATAAACCCAAGACGCCAGTAACGATCACTCCATTCAGCGTTAGTTGATTTGAACTGATAAAAAGGTAATAAGCATAAACGGAAAACGGCACATAGAGCAAAACCCCAGTGATCACACCGGGCGCGTACCCTTTTTTCCTAACGCATCCCATGATGTGCATCCAGCCGTTGATGAAGAGCAGACCCGCTATTGCCACGCTAAAGATAAGTGCTTTTTTACCAATTATAATTGAGGCAATACACAGAAGCAATTGCAAGCCGTTGATGATGATTGCCATTGGCACAGTTACGAGCGGTGCGAACTTGGGACTCAGACGCTTCATAACGTCCATGAAACCGCCCGGGTAGAAATACTCTTCCCCCATATGAATTATGGAGACCACGAGGAACGCTGTGAATATCCACTCCATCTGGTTTCTCCTCCGATTTGAATGTTTAGAATTGATCCTTCTTAAATACGCTGTATGGATTGTGTTCTTCTGCAATGAAGTAACCAAGCAGGGCAATGCGTTCTTTTTAGCCCGGTGTATATTTCTTTTCCCACTCGGCAATTGCCGCTCGGATCATAGACTGCACTTGCGGATCGGGCACTTCACTCACGCCGCTATATTTGCTCAAGCCAACCATCACCACTACGCCGCCTTCCGGCGATTCGAACAAGCGAACGCCGCGATTCGCCAGCGTAGAGCTGGCGAGATGCTCTTGCAAGATCGCATCAATCTGTCCGACCATGGTGGTGGGAGCGGCAACTTCTTCTTTCTTCGATTCCACCTTCGGCGTTGAAGTGGAGAGGGGCGCTATCGGCTTTGCGATAGGCTGAGAAATGGGGGCCGCTATCGGTGCGGAAGGAGGCGGCTGTGGAGGTGTGGATGGCTTCGGCGCGCTGGCGTCAATCCACGGGCGCATCATCACCATCAAGTCAATCAACCGCTTGCGTTGCTCAAGCGTGAGCTTGGCCGCATCCGCTCGTTGACCACCAACCTCGAGCTGCAATTGATTGTTTTGATCCAAACTCAATTTGAGCAGGTTGTTCTCTTTGGGCGCGATCACCGGAGGCTGGGTTCTTTCTTCTCTGGGCTCTTCTGGCCCACTTTTTTTATTTCCCTGACCACGGCTTTCGAAAAGACCGACAAAATAACCAACGAACAAGGTCGCAATGCCGACAACAATGATGGAAAGATAATCGAATTGCATAGGTCATCCCTTTTGACAATTTGGACAGATATGTGTGCCACGCTGACCGACGATGATCTTTTCGATGACCGTGCCGCACACAGGACATGGCTCGCCGTCGCGGCCGTACACGCGGAAATGATTTTGAAAATCACCACCGCGATACACCCAGTCTATGCTGGCGCCGTTGCGGCGAATGCCCTCTTGAAGAATGGTTTGGATGGCGTGATGCAATTTTTTGGCTTGTCCGGCCGTCACTGAATCCGAGAGGGCCCGCGGATGCAGCTTTGCCATGTGCAGGGATTCATCTGTGTAGATGTTGCCGAGGCCTGCAAGAAACGTCTGATCGAGGAGCAAAGGCTTGAGTTGGCGGCGATGATCTCTTAATGCATTATATAACCAATCGGGTGTAAAGTCATCGCTAAGCGGCTCAGGCCCAAGCCCGCCCAAAACTTTTTCAATATCCTTAGTCAACCAGACGCGCCCAAACTTGCGCGTGTCGTTGAAAACAAGTGAGCGGTTGTCGGCAAGAGTCAAAGACAGCCGATCATGCTTCTCTGGTTTAATTTTACCTTGCTTGACAAGCAAATCTCCGCTCATCCGGAGATGTATTAAGAGATTGTAAGTCGAAAGCTGAATGTTCAGGAACTTTGCGCGCCGCGAAACCTCGACGATCTTTTGTCCTTTGATTTGCTCCTTGAACTTTTTGGCGGTTGGCATCGCAACCGTGCGCGCCCAGCGCACATCGGCTTCGATAATTCTTTTGCCGATCAGTTGCGGCTGCAAAGTCCGCGCAATGGTTTCGACTTCGGGCAGTTCAGGCATGGCGATTGGTGTTTGGCTGTTGGCAATTAGTGGACTTCATGAATCTGGTTGCTATTCATTGAACATCTCTCCAACGCTTCGTCCTTCGTGAGCGCGTTTGATGACTTCGCCCAGTAATCCAGCCACAGAAAGGACTGTGATGCGGTCTTTCAGTGGTTTCATCTTCTCTTCGGGGATTGGCACCGTGTCGGTGGTGATTATGTGTTTGATGGGCAATTCTGCAAGCCTTTGTACGGCTCGGTCAGAAAAGATAGGATGCACGAAAGCTAGATAAATATCGCGCGCGCCTTCTCGTTTAACGAGATTCACTGCCTGCGCGATCGAACCGCCTGTATCCACTTCATCATCCACAATGATCACGTCGCGTTGTTTGGCATCACCGATCAAAGTCAGGGCTTCGGCTTTGGCATCGTTCCCCGAGCGGCGCTTTTCGATGAACGCAATCGGCATATCCATGTCGGCGGCATAGTTGCGTCCCTTTTTGGCAAAGCCGAGGTCGGTCGCGACCACCACCGGGTTATGAAGGTTCGAGCGGATGGTCCGGTTGATGTGGTCAATGATCAAATGCGAGGAGGTCAGTACATCGCCGGGGATGGAAAAGAATCCCTGGATTTGTCCCGCATGAGGGTCGAGAGTCATGTAACGATCCGCGCCCGCGACTTCGATCATGTCTGCCATCAGCCTGCCGGTGATCGGAACGCGCGGCTGGTCTTTTTTATCCGAACGTCCGTAAGCGAGATAGGGGAGTACAACTGTAATGCGTGCGGCTGAATCCAGGCGCAGGGTCTGAATCGTGATCAATAATTCCATGATGTTGCGATGCACCGGCGAAGCGGTGTGCTGGATCAGGTACACATCCTGCCCGCGCACGCTGTGCTGCAGCTTAACGAATAGATTTTCGTTTGGGAACTCAATGACATCATGCTCGCACAAAGGCGAGCCAAGATAGTCTGAAATTTTTTGGGAAAGCACTGGCGAGGCTGTGCCCGTGAACAACTTGATTTCCCCATAGACTTTCATTTCGTGATTGCGAATATTGCGACTCATTTCTTTTCTCTTTTCGATTCCCATTCTGAACGAAGAACGCTCTTTATGTGAACATCAGAATATTTTCCATGCTTGTAGACAGCCTCGCGCAAAGTGCCCTCCAAAACAAATCCCGCTTTTTCATAGGCGCGTATGGCGCGCGGGTTGGTCGAATAGACTCGCAAGTAAAGGCGGTTCAAATTCAACGTTTCAAAACCATGCTGTAATAACAATTGCATGGTCTCTGTTCCATAGCCTTGATTCCAAACGGATTTTTCTCCAATGGCGATTCCAAGTTCGGCAGAGCGATTCGTCCATTCTATATTAAAGATGCTGCAATTACCGATTAGCTTCCAGCCCTCGCCATCACATGCTTCAATAGCCATTGGTTTTTCCGCCTGATCGCGCTGGGCCATTTGATCGAACCATTGTTCCTCATCCCTTAGAGACATCGGTAAATATATTGCCAATCCTTCATTGACTTCGGGATCATTGATCCATTCAAAGGATTTGGGTACATCAGTCCTTTCCATGCCGCGCAGGCGGATGCGTTTTCCATAAATCATTTTAGCCTCCAGTTTAGCAAGGCTTTTACAGCTTCCGATGGCGACAAGCTTCTTTCAAAAACCTGATCTACGACTTTATTGAATTGATCTTCCAAAACTCGTTCGCGGAATTGATTCATCAATGCGGATTGTAGAGCCGCATCCAGTTCGGACTCGAGGCGGGCGCGTTCCCGAATGGTCCAATCTCCGCTGAAGTGTAAATACTCACCATGCTTCACAATGTGTTGAGCTAGTTCGTCGATTCCTTCTCCATCCGTGGCGATTGTCCGTTGAAGAGGTGGAATCCAAATATTGTTTTCTGATTCACGCCCCTCTTTCTCTCTTCCCATTTTCTCAGAAAATGGGGGGAGCCGGAGCGGGGTGCCATGATGTGCGAAAACCTTTTGTGTTGGGTGTGCCAGGTCGAGCATGGACTTCAGGGCCTTCTCCGTGTTTTCAACGCCGGGACGATCCGCCTTGTTGACCACGATGATATCTGCGATTTCAAGAATGCCGGCTTTAATGGCTTGGATGTCATCGCCGAGGCCGGGGGCTTCCACAACCAGTGTGGTATGCGCTAATTTGGCAATGTCCACTTCACTTTGCCCCGCGCCGACCGTTTCAATCATAATGATCTCATATCCCGCCGCGTCAAAGACCTGCACAAGGTTTGCAGTTGCTTGCGCCAATCCGCCAATCGATCCGCGCGAGGCCATCGAGCGGATGAATACGCCGTTATCACCGCTCAAATCCTTCATGCGCACGCGGTCGCCCAGCACTGCGCCGCCTGTGAAGGGGCTGGATGGATCCACCGCTACAATTGCAACACGCTTGCCTTCCTTGCGAAAATGCAGTGCAAGTTGATTGACTAGTGAGGATTTGCCTGTACCGGGTGCGCCCGTTACGCCGATGAGGTGTGCCTTGCCGGTGTAAGGAAAAAGAGCATTGAGCGCGGCTTGTCCATCGGCTGTATTATTCTCAACTTGAGTCAACAAACGCGCCAATGCGAGTCGGTCGCCGCGCAGAACTGTTTCTGCCAGGGATATCATTTCACTGCATTCTTAATGTCTTTGACAATATCTTCCGTCGAGGCGCCGGGGCCGTAGACTCCTGCGATGCCCATCTCCATTAATCGCGGAATATCCTCATCTGGCACAATACCACCAATGAATACTTTTACATTCGTCTGGCCGTTGGCCTTCAATAAGTCCATAATGCGCGGCGCCAATGCCATATGTGCTCCGGATAGAATCGAAAGCCCAACCACATCCACATCCTCTTGCAATGCCGCTTCGGCGATCATTTCAGGCGTTTGCCTTAAGCCCGTATAAATGACTTCCATGCCGGAGTCGCGCAAAGCGCGCGCCACGACTTTCGCTCCGCGGTCGTGCCCGTCCAAGCCGGGTTTGGCTACCAGCACGCGGATTTTCTTCTCGTTCAGAGCGGTTCGATCTTTGACCATGGTTCCTCCGCCGATGAAATCCATAAGATTATACTATGGGTCATTTTTCATAAACGAAACTGCGCCATGACGAGATTTTTACGGAATATGCCTCCTTTCCACACTGGATATTTGTTAACCAACAGCTTCACCATGTTTTCTAGGTAGTCCTACCTTAAAGAAATATGCTATACTACATTCTATGCAGTCTTCATATGGGCACGCCTCGCCGCGCGGCCATTGGTTTCGTTGGGCGGAGATCCTGCGACGTTATCACCTCGACGGATTCGCCGCGTGGATGCTGGACGCGGGCCAGCCTCTGGCTGTGTTGTCGGCTCAGGCATTATATTTTGGGCGACCCTTCCTCGGTGAGAGCGCAGATGCATTGGCGCGTACTCTTGAATCCAATGATGAATTGCACGCTTTTGTTTCCTTCTTGGATGGAGGAGCGGACCTATGAATCTGATCGGACTTGGCCTGATCGGCTTTTCCGCTATTCTCCTCTTAGCCCTTTCATTGATTAAACGAAAATCTCCTCCGAAATGGCGCGTCATTCCAGCATTGATGCGGTTATCACGCGCGGTGGATCTCAGCGTTGAAGACGGAACGCGTCTTTTTGTTTCGCTTGGACGCGCCAGCCTGCTTACATCGCGCGGTGCCGCGCCGCTTGCCGGTCTGGGACTGTTACGTCATATCGCGGAACGCACATCGCTGAGTGACCGTCCTCCGGTCGCGGTTGGAGGCGAAGCCTCCTTAGCTTTGCTCGCACAGGATACGCTCCAGGCCGGATATCAAAGTATGGGCGCAGGCGATCTTTATCAACCCGTGTCGGGACGTTTGAGCGGGATGACACCGTTTTCCGCCGCGGCAGGTGCAATGCCGATTATTCGCGATGAAAATGTTTCTGCGAGCATTTTGGTTGGTGATTTCGGAGTAGAAGCCGCGTTGCTGGCTGATGTGGCTGAACGCCAGAACGCTTTTCTGCTGGGGGCAAGCACTGATATTGCTTCGCAAGCCGCGCTCTTCGCGTCCGCGCAAGAGCCGTTAATAGGCGAAGAATTATTTGCGGCGAGCGCATATCTCGACTCTGGTACCTCCCATTCCGCGAGCTTAACGGTTCAGGATGTTTTACGCTGGTTAATTATCCTGGCGCTTTTGGCGGGCGTGGTTTTGAAAATAGCAGGATTGATCTGATGCGTTATATTGCCGTTGCAATCGCAATTATCGCAGGCTTGATTGTTCTGATCGGTTACTTTGTGCCTGCCCTTGCTGGTGTGCAGGGCATACTGCTTAATTGGGCAATCATTCTAGCTGGTGTGGCAGCCCTTGTCGGTGTATTCAACCTGATTTCCGTGCATGGCGATAAAATCCGCCGCCGCGAAAAGGGAAATATTTATAGCGCCATTCTGCTGATTAGTTTATTTGCAAGTTTTATTTTCGGCATCGCACTTGGTCCGGATAATCCCAATATGCGCTTGCTTGTAAGTGCGGTGATTGTGCCGGTCGAAGCCACGCTCATGGCTTTGTTATCCGTGACATTGCTTTATGCTAGCGTCCGCCTCTTGCGCCGTCGAACTGATCTGATGAGCGTCATCTTTCTTTTGACGGCTGTCTTCATGCTCATTACATCTGCAATTTTACCTTTTTTTGGAGTCAGCCCGTTGACTGATCTCATTCTTAAGATTCGCCAAGCGCTTCCGCTTGGCGGTGCGCGCGGTATTTTAATCGGCGTTGCCCTTGGCACATTGACCACCAGCTTGCGCGTCATATTTGGCGCGGATCGTCCTTATGGAGGCAAATGATGGATACCATCAAATGTCCCGTTTGTGGCGAGATGAATCCGGCCAACGCAGAGTTTTGCCAGAATTGCATGTCGCGCCTTGAGCCATTGACCGGTCCACTAAAAGAAGAGAACGCACCACTTCAACCCGGACAGATCCCGACCAAAAAAGTTACTGCCGAGCTGGAACCGATTCTGCCGCAATGGCTGAGAGAGGCACGCGAAAAGGCTCGTCAATCAACCAGCGGAGACGCAACTGATTCATCTCTATTCGCTGACAACCCAACACCTGCCGCACCATCTACGCCCGATTTGCTAGCCGGTCTTACATCGCAAGGTGATAACGAAGAGGAAGAAGTTCCCGATTGGCTTGTGAGTCTTACTGGCAGTGTGCCTGCGAAAAAGAAAAAGAATGAGCCCGAAGCCGAAGATACTCAGGTGAAATGGGTCGAACTGGGCGGTCATGATGATTTTGAGGATGCTTCGCCCAGCATCAATGCCACGCAAAAGCCTTCGGAAACTCCAGTAGAAAACACTGCGCCTTCATGGATGATGCCTCAAGAGCCGGCTCCCGACAAAGACGAACTGGCTGATTGGCTTTCGCACACCGATCAATCGTCCGCTTCCATCCCGGACCAATCACCTGCTTCCGCTCAACCGATTGAATCTACTCCTTCAATTCTTCCGCCTTCAACATCCGAAGATGCAGATTGGCTTAAGAATTTGGAATCGCGTCCCTTCGGTTCTGCACCGACTCCGGAACCTCAGCCATCTGATCGATCAAAAGACCTTAATACGCAATCCACGTCCACAGCACCACTTCCGCCTGTAAACGATGTACCTGATTGGCTGAATAACCTTCAAACTCAACAGCCTGCCTCTCAATCGCCATCGCTTCCTATACAAGAGGAACAACCTACCTCTAAACCAGACTGGTTACAAGCCAGCGCGCCTAAACAAAGCGACTCCGCCGCGCCAGCAGAAGTGCCCGACTGGCTGAAAGCCTTTGGTCAAACACCGGCAACAGAAGAGCCATCTGCTTCATTCGGTTCCTCATCGGATTTGCCGGATTGGCTCAAAGCCGCGGCTCCCAAAAGCGATTCTCCGCCTGGGGCAGTGCCACAGAGCGTGGCAGATATTCCTCAAACGAGTGAGCCAGCGATATCATCCTTACCCTCACAAGATATTGAGCAGACTCCCGTTCCATCTGAAACACCTGATTGGGTTTCGTCACTTCGGCCCGTTGAACCTCAATCATCTATGGCATCAGTGGATTCAAAAGCATCTGCATTTACTCCCCCGGATGCGCCTGAACCACCCGCTTCGACTCCGGCCTTCGCGGATGATCCCACAGCAGGCGCCAACACGGATGCAATCTTCGCTTCTATGCAGATACCGGATTGGTTTAGAGTCCTTGAACCTGAACATACCGACCAAGCTTCCAGTGAAACAAACCCACCTTCACCTGCACAAACGGGAGAATCTATTGCTCCGGCCGAACTGCCATCTTGGGTTCAGGCAATGCGCCCCGTTGAATCTGCGGTGCCGTCTTCTCCTACTTCAAGCCGCGCTTCTTTTACGGAAAGCGGCGGACCATTGGCTGGCTTGGAGGATGTTTTGCCGGTCGGTCCCGGCTTCGGGCCAACGAGTAAACCGAAGGCGTACTCCATTAAACTGAACGCCACGGATGAGCATCAGACACAGGCCGCGTTGCTTGATCAAATCCTTGCCGCAGAAACCGCACCTATTCCAATGAAAGCGGCGTCCGTGTTTATGTCCCAGAGGGTTTTGCGTTGGGCAATCACGGCTTTGGTGTTCCTGTTTGTGGGGGGCATTCTCTTCGCAGCCACTCAAATTTTTGCTGTGCCAGCGCGCGTCCCCAATGATCAAACCGAAATGGCAATCTCCGCAATGGAAAAAGTCCCCGCTGGCGCACCGGTATTGGCTGTGTTCGATTATGAACCTTCTTTATCCGGTGAAATGCACGCGGTCGCCGAGCCATATCTGAGTCGTCTGCTCTTGTTAAAACATCCTCGTTTGACGATCCTCTCATCATCGCCTACCGGTTCAGCTTTGGCTGAAGAATTGATGTCCAATCTTCAGTCAGGTCCATTACCAGTACGCGGTTATCAGCTTGGCAAACAATATGTTGACCTTGGTTATCTTCCCGGCGGATTGGCCGGCGTGTATGACTTTGCGCAGAATCCAACTGCTGTGATGCCTCTCGATGTGGATGGTTCGCCAGCCTGGCAGACTGCGCCGTTGCAAGGCGTCGTGCATTTTTCAGATTTTGCTTCGATCATCATATTGACCGATAGCGCAGAGGCTGGCCGTGTCTGGATTGAACAAGCGGGTCCCTTGCGTGGCAATGCGTCCCTCGTGATTGTATCCAGTTCACAGGCTGGTCCGATGCTTATGCCTTATGTCGCTTCCGGTCAAGTCAGTGGATTGGTTAACGGGTTGAACGATGCATCCAAAGTCGAACAGGCCAATGGACAAGCAGGGTTGGCGCGTCAGTATTGGGATGCATATAGTGTTGGATTGTTACTGGCGGCCGTGATGATCATCTTGGGCGGTTTCTGGAGTCTGATATCAGGCTTGCAGTTGCAGGCTCGCCGCGCGGAAAGGGAGCGAAGTTAATTGTCCCCCGACCTAATTGCAGGTATTGTAGCTTTTCTTTTTACGCTTCTCATCTTTAGTTATTTGATTGGCGATAATCCGCTATTTCGTATTGCGGTTTATATTTTCGTTGGTGTCTCTGCCGGATACGTTGCCTCGGTTGCGTGGAGGCAGGTGATCTGGTCCGATTTGTTTTTCCCGCTGATCATGGGTACGTCTGCGCAAAAGGCTTTGCTGACTATTCCATTGATCTTGAGCGCGCTCTTGCTGACCAAAGTCTCACCGCGCTTAACACAATTAGGAATGCCGACCATGGCATTGCTGGTGGGTGTGAGCGCGGCAGTTGCTGTTGGCGGGGCGGTTTCTGGAACGCTCTTTCCGCAAATCGGCGCGACCATCAATATGTTTGATGTGCGTTCGGCAACTTCGGCTGCTGAATTTTTTAATATAATATTAAACGGTGTGTGGATTCTGGCTGGCGTCACCACCACGCTTGTTTATTTTCATTTCGGTGCGCGCACAACCAAGGATGGCTCAGTGCGTCGCTTTAGCTTGATCGAACTCATTGCTTTTATTGGAAGTATTTTTTTGGCCATCACGTTAGGTGTTTTGTTTGCGGGTGTGTATTCTGCCGCTCTGACCGCTCTCATTGATCGTCTCCATTTCTTTGGAACTCTTTTCGGACTGCATTGATTTATGCCTGCCTCTCTGATTCAAGGTGACTCTCTACTAGCCGTCAATATTGGTGCGGCAACCACGCGTGCGGTTCTCTTTGATGTGGTCGAGGGCGAGTATCGTTTGCTTGCCTCGGTCTCGTCGCCGTCAACCGTTGAAGCGCCGTTTCAAGATGTAAGCGAAGGGGTTCGCAACGCGATCAGTGCTCTGCAGACGGCATCGGGACGGCCTCTGCTCAATGCGGATCGCCAGCTCATTACGCCGTCCCAGCCTGACGGATCCGGTGTGGATGCGTTTGTTTCCACATTATCTGCTGGTCCCGCCTTGAAAACAGCTGTGGTTGGTCTGCTTGACGAAGTTTCATTAGAGAGCGCTCTTCGTTTGGCAGAGATGACATATACGCGTGTTGTCGATTCGGTGGGATTGAACGATCATCGTAAAACCGATCAGCAGATTGATACGCTTCTTCGTTTACAGCCGGATGTTGTGATCATTACGGGTGGCACTGACGGCGGCGCCTCCCGTTCTGTTCATAAGATGCTGGAACCGGTCGGCTTGGCAAGTTATCTTTTACCGCCGGAGAAACGACCAGCTGTATTGTTCGCGGGCAATCAAAAATTGGATGATGAAGTTAAAGGGTTGCTAAGTAATGTGACATCATCTTTGCATTTTAGCCCGAACGTGCGTCCTTCGCTCGAAACAGAAGACCTTGAACCGGCCGCACGTGAATTGGCTGGTGTCTTTCTGGGAGTTCGTCAGCGTCAATTAAAAGGCTTGGATGCCGTCGTTGGTTGGGCTAATGGTGGTGTCTTGCCCACCGCCTATGCACAAAATCGCATGGTGCGTTTCCTCAGCCAGATTTATGCCGGAAACACAGGGTTGTTGAGCGTGGATATCGGCGCGTCGGCCGCAGTAGTTGTGGCAGGCTTTGCTCAACGTTCTACATTGGGCGTGTATCCGCAATTTGGTCTTGGTGAGAATTTGCCTGCCTTGCTTCAATATACAAGTTTGGAAGATATTTTGCGCTGGTCCTCATTGGATATTTCCACCGGCGTATTACGCGATTACATTTACCAAAAGGCTTTATACCCGTCCTCCATTTCGGCGACTAAAGAAGAGCAGGCGATTGCACAAGCGGTAACCCGTCAGGCGCTTTATCTTGCTGTACAAACAGCCAAACGCAAATTTCCGCGTTCGATGCGCGCCCCGCGTCCTGGATTGCTTCCAAGTTTTGAGCCGATCCTGGCGGGTGGCGGTGCGTTGGGCGACGCGCCGACTGCCGGGCAAAGCCTGTTGCTTTTGCTGGATGCCATTCAACCGACCGGTTTGACTACGTTCATCCTCGATAAAAATGATTTGCTTCCGTTGCTGGGTGCCGCCGCGGCGCGCAATAGCATTATACCGGTGCAGGTTTTGGAATCAGGGGCGTTTCAAAGTCTTGGGACCGTGGTTTCTGCGGTGGTTTCTGCCAGCTATGGTTCGCTGGTGGTGCGCGCGCGGCTTGTGTATGACGACGGCCATGAAGCAGTAGCCGAGGTTAAATATGGTAGCCTCGAGTTGTTGCCGCTGGCAGATGGTCAATCCGCTAAATTGACCCTCCAGCCTTCACGCGGTGCGGATGTTGGTTTTGGCCCAGGCCACAGCGGCGCGGTGCGCGTCAGTGGAGGCGCCATGGGAGTGGTGATTGACGGCCGCGGTCGCCCACTAACCCTGCCACAGGATCCGGGGCGGCGGCGCGAATTGGTCAAGAAATGGCTATGGACGGTTGGAGGATAATAGAATGCTTGCCCCTGTTCGTCACATTTTGCCATTGACAACAATCCTTCGAGAGCGTGTACTGCCAATTAATGGCAAGGTAAGTGCACGGCTGAACCAAAAGGTTAGCGCGACTGATGTGGTTGCCGAGGTGAGCTGGGCCCGCGAACATGTTTTACTTGATATTGGACGGGCGCTCAATCTATCGCCGGATGCAGCCGATAAGTTGATTCAATGCAAAGTTGGAGATCGGTTGTCAGCGGGTTCGGTTATAGCAACGGGGCGGGGCATGTTACCGAAAACAGTCAAGGTGCCGCGTGAGGGCAAAGTGGTGGTAACCGGCGGAGGTCAGGTATTGCTCGAGGTGGGTGAATCGCACACGGAATTACGCGCTGGTATTCCAGGCACTGTTACGCAAATCATCCCTGATCGTGGTGTGGTGATTCAGGCGGCAGGTGCATTGGTGCAGGGCGTATGGGGTAATGGTCGGGTTGACACCGGAGTACTGACCAATTTGGCTGAACAGCCTGATAAGGTTTTGACAGCCGAAAGATTGGATGTCAGCTTGCGCGGCTCTGTAATCATTGCCGGTCAGTGCAAGGAGGCGAATACCTTGCAAGCCGCAGCGGAACTTCCTGTGCGCGGCTTGATTCTGGCAAGTTTGTTTCCATCCTTGTTGCCTGTGGCGCATGAGATGCGTTACCCAATCATGCTGACCGATGGCTTTGGTTCCATGCCGATGAATTCCGCCGCGTATCGTTTATTGACGACCAATGTCAAACGTGAAGCGACTCTCAATGCGGAAAATTTTGATCGATACCGTGGAACGCTGCCCGAGGTGATCATCCCGTTGCCAGTTTCATCCGAACCGGCTCCGCCTCAGGAAGTCACAACCTTTGCGGCAGGTCAGACCGTGCGATTGCGCCGCCCGCCCGCGGCGGGAATGATCGGAACGATCATCGTTTTGCATCCCGGTTTGACTACATTGCCCAGCGGCTTGCGCGCGCCTGCCGCAGATATCAAACTGGAGAATGGCGAACAAGTGCTTATCCCTCTGATAAATCTGGAAGTTGTGGGATAATAAGCATAACATTACGTGAGGAGAAAATACCATGTATCAAGGCGACCAAGGTAATTTGGATGCTCCACAACAACCGCCTGAAGAATCCAGCAATCGCACGTTTTTGATTGTAGCCGGTTTATTGGGCGGGATCGTTCTGCTTTCCCTGGCCTGTCTGGCAGGAGTTTATTTCTTTGCCATTCGGCCAAATCAAAGCACTGCGAATCAACAAGCCGCGGCACAAGCTACGCAGAATGCACAGGTTCAACAGGCGTTAACTGCAACTCAGGTGGCTGTCAGTCTTGCGACTCCGACTCCCGCGCCAACGGATACGCCGGTGCTGGCTGAGGCAACCTCCACGGAAATACCTGCCCTCACGACGGATACACCGGAACCGGTAACGGCTACGGTTGGCGCGGCTTTGACCCAAGCCGCGAACGCTGAACTCACCAATGTACCGACATCAACCGCTTTGCCAAAGACCGGCATTGGCGATGAATTTGGCGCGCCGGGATTGGTGATTGCGGGCATGATGTTGATCGCGGTGATCTTCCTCGCACGCCGCTTCCGCGCAACGCCCACCAAATAAATTTTACGGCCATAAGATTTAAATTGAATGGGACAGCATTGCTGTCCCATTTTGATTCTGATGATTGACACCCAACCGCTTCAGACGCTGGCCTTTGCCTTGCGGACAGGCGCTTTGCGTTCGGATTTCTTCTACAGGCCCAAGGCCTGCGCTTGGTCCGAATCGTCTCCGTATTGGACAACGACCTGCGTCTTGATGCTCAGCATGGCATCAAACCTCACTCGGTTTTGACGCCCGCGTCGCGAGCGGCGTCCAGAGCGTTCTGGGCGTTGACCTCGGCCTGTTGCACGGCCTGCATGTCCGCGAGGGAACCGGTCAGAGTGGATCTGGAGAAATCTGTGTACCATACACTGACGATATGATGCCTTACACTGGCGTGTGTATTGAATAACTGTCGTCCTTCATGACATCGTGGCAACCTCTTGTACATTAACAAACGACGAACCTTCACGACATCGTAGCGGGTTGGGCACTTGGGCTAGTGGCT